>ENA-OQCF01000048-OQCF01000048.1-human-gut-metagenome-genome-assembly--contig:-NODE-48-length-43430-cov-4.328453_pt1 | contig 43430 bp, 57 predicted proteins | sample MGYA00242756_ERZ504573 | MGnify/ENA primary metagenome ERZ504573 (study PRJEB26092, sample SAMD00036240) | human gut metagenome | host: Homo sapiens | study: EMG produced TPA metagenomics assembly of... | reverse complement strand
TTTTTGAGATAGGAGTCCAGACGATTGATCTTCTTTTTCTTGAAATTTTTTGTCAAGAGAAGTGTAGATGCCGAGGGTGACGCTGATATCCTTATGACCCATTTGATCGCGGGCGGTGAGAACATCGACTCCGGCAAAGTACATCAGGTACAAAAGGTGTGCCGCAGCTGGTGAGGTGTAAAGGGTTCAATGCGCATGGGCAGGCCGCCTGGGCGCTTTTTGCTTTCTTCGCCGTGATAGCCGTACTTTGCATTCAGATCGGCCATGTAGCTGCTCCACAGAGTTTTCCATGCCTGCTCTGTCATGCGGTGGCCCTTTACAGTATGCAGTACATACAAGCAATCGTCCTGCTGAGTTTTGAGATAGTCCACAAGGATCTTTGGAATATTAACGACCCGGACACCGGCTTCTGTTTTGGGATCCTTGATTTTTTTATCCTTGAAATTATAACCGCTGTGAACGGTGATCGTGGCTTCTTTCAAATCGACATCGGCCCAGGTGAGGGCGGTAGCTTCGCCGCGGCGGAGGCCTGAGTAAAGCAGCAGCATGGCAGCACGCTGGGCGCGGTGAGGTGTTTCACGGATCCACTGCTGCTGTTCCTCTGTGATAGGTTCACGGTGCTCAGGATCAGCACCGGCAGGGCAGGTGGTTTTAACAATGGGATTGTATTGTACCACTTCTGGGATAGCGAGTTCATAGGCAGCCTTGGCGCTGCTACGCAGATTGGACAACGTGAAGTGGGACAGTGGTGGTTTGCCATTGTGCCACTGGGCCAGAGAGTTAAGGACCCGCTGAAAGTCGGCAGTGCGAAGGTCTGCTGCAGGCTGATCCAGAAGCGGACCCCAATGGTTTTTATTGTCTTCATAGCGGTCGAGACTCTTTTGCCCGATGCCTTTGGCTGTTTTGGCAGCAATCAGGTTATCGTACAGAGTGGCAAGGGTGGCTTTGGATTGGGCGGGATCCATTCCCTTGCCCAGTGCTGTGCGATAAGCTTCGGCAGCAGCACGCGCTGCCTTTGCGGTGGAACCATAAAAGCTTTTGTATTTGGGCTTACCGGTTTCATCTTTGCCGATGCAGACACGGTAGCGGTAACGGCCATCGGAACCTTTTTTGTTTGCCATGTGTACACACCTCCTCTGAAAAAATTCTGGGTTGCAGAAGGATCATATTGGATTTACAATAGAAAAGCGGAGACGCGACGGGATTCGCAAGGCATTCCATGATAGAAACTCCTACTTTTCTTTTGGACAGACAGCAGAGCAGAGAACCCCTTGGCTGGAAACAGCTGAGGGGTTCTTTGCGTTTGTAAAAAAGGAGCGCCGGGCGGGCGCTCAAAAATCAATGGACGGTTAAAATATCAAGCCAATTATCAGGAAAACCCAATTCAGAAAGTTGAGCAGAGGGATGTGCTATAAAGCAATCATGAACGGCGTTGACAAATGCGCTGCGGTCAGGAATGGGAAGTAAATGCCAAAGAGCATATACATATCCGAATGGTTTTGTGCCGTAAGAATTGATGGGTTTAGGCATTCTTGCGGGAGGATTAACACGCTGTCGATGATAAAAGCGGGAACCATGTGCAGCGATGTTGCGAGCAACAACAGCACAATGAGTCCAGTTTTCAATGTATTCACGAGAAGAAATACCATAGAACTCACGAGCAATGGCAGCACGGTCTTCCGGCAGCAGGTTACGGTACATCATAGAAACCTGATCAAAGGTCAAAACCTCAACGATAACCCAAACAGGATATACGTCGTTCAAATCCTTATGATGATGTAAAACAAATGGTTCATCTTTTCGCAAGCCGAGAGATTTGGAAAGGCCATTCAAAAGTTTAGCGTGCCGCCAGGGATCTTCAAAATGATTTCCATCCAGATAGCCGACCGGACCGTATTGGCGGGCATGGTAGTAAGCAATATAGGCTTTGAGGTTGGTTTCTGCAATAGCTGCAGCGTGAGAGATAGCAGCACGAAACTGTTCATCAAACTGATAAAGGTCGATGATTGTAGAAAAAGATGAGTCCTTTAAAAATTCATCTTCTCCAGTAGAAGGATTTTTGCGCCGCAGCGTGAGGGAATAGGCACTCAGGCGATAATAATTCTTTTCCCGAAGCCACTGAAGGGCCAAAGTATCATCGGCAATTGATAAGCCGCGCCTTTTTAGAATTTGGAGCTGCTGTTCATAGGTACAAAAAGATTTTGTTTCAGGCATATTGGACATCCTCAAAAATTGACATAAAAAAAGACCCGCCATGATACGCATAGATGCAATGCACCCAGAGGCTTAGCGGGTTCCGTTACATGTATTATACGCTTTGGCCCGCCGATTGTAAACAATTTTTACAGCGAAAAGTTGCGAGAGCAACGGAAAAATTTAAAATTGGGGCTTGACAAGCAATAAAAATTCAAGATTTCTTCATGAACAAGACATAAATGGGCTACTTTGGTCGAAGGCAAGGCGGCTTGTTTTTTATGCTTCTTTTGCGCCCAAGCTAGCTGCAGAACGGCTAGCGGTATTTCTAAGTGCTATAAAGAAGTTTACCCTTCGGATTTAACAACAGCGGCAACAGGCAGAAGATCGGTAAACACTGTGCCAACGACATTTCCACAAACCGGGCAGATGACTTCTTCAAAATCCCGAAGGCCTTCATGGATAGAAGCGTTATCATACTGCAAAAGAGAACCACACTTACTACAAGGTACACGTTGAATCATAAAAAACTATCCTTTCATTTATGAATAGGTAATATAGTTCCTGCCAAACTCTACGTTTGGCAGGACGCCCAGAAAGGTTAAAAATTGGCGGGTGTATGCCCAGTGGCAAGATCAAGAACAGTTGTGACAACGTTGCCAATAACCCGTTTTCCGTTCTTTTCAACGTACACTTGATCAAACTCGGAAATTTGATACATGTTGCCGCTACGCATACCACCGCCAGCAGTATACAAATCATACATATCAAGTAATGTGTTTTTGACAGTATCAGTAAGGACAAAATCTATGGATTTAGCAGAGCCGGTAAGCCTTACAGTGATTTCATCGTCGCGATGCTCAGCTAAATCTTTCATCATACCAGCTGTTTGATCTTTCATATAAAACGCGACGTATTCGGAAGCAAAACCGTCGTCTATAGAACGGGAAGAATAACAGTTAGTGAAAGAGTAACGGTTATCACCGATTTTGATGATAATGCCGTTCAATTTGGCCCAGTCACCGCCTAAATAATCGAACATCAGAATGAACGTATCTTTGCTATCATCCAAGAATATACCAGGCTGAACTGTAATTATGGCACCTGCATCGAGAACGGAATAATCATTTGCCCGTCATCTAAAGCAGTGCACAACTGAGGTTTCCCCGGTCATTATATCGGTGGAAATACGAAGATCATCACGTCCGTCAAAAACGCCCTGATTAAATTTTGTTGTGGCAAATGCCGAGATTGGCACAGAAACCAGAAGCATTGCTGCAAGCGCAAGAGAAACGATCCGCTTTTTTAACTGCATGATATTACCTCTACACCACAGCCGCCGAAAGGCGGCTTATTTTTTATGCTTCTTTGCCCAAGCCAGACGCAGCACATTTTTTATAGCGCCCGGTGAGCACCAGATCATCTACATAGTCAACAGCTTTCTGCTGGCCTTCCTCATTGAGCTGATCGAAGGACGACAGCAGCGCGGACTGCTGGGGGGTAAGAGAACGGGATTCGGAAACGTCTAACGAAAAGCTGTCCTGGTACAAGAAATTTGGCTCTACCTGAAGAATGTCAAAAATTTTTAGAAGAACGTCCCATTTTGGACTGCTGACACCGTTTTCATAGTTTCCTATAGCGCTTTTTGTAACGCCAAGCTTTTCTGCTAGGTCCTGCTGTGTAAGACCGGACTGCTCACGGGCCTGTCTGAGACGGGTTGCGAAGGACACTTGTAACACCCCCTAAAATTGTCGTTCTATGGTCAGTATAAAGGTGCTGTCTTGAAAAGTCAAGATAAAAGTACAAGAAATTTGTACAAAGCTCTTGATGAAACAAGAAACTTGTGCTACTGTAAAAATGTCCAAGAAACTTGTACACGAAAGGAGCGTATGGAATGAGTGCAACGGACATGATTTACAAAATCATTGATGAAAAATGTTTGAAACAATCTGCGGTGGCAAGGGCAGCAGGGTATGACCCGAAGAAGTTTAACGCACTACTACGTGGCAGGAAGCGGCTGACATCAGACGATGTTGTACCGATTTGTAAGGCACTGGGAGTTACTCCGAATGAACTTTTCGGAATTGACCACCCCGCCACCCCGGAGAAGAGCGCATGAAAAAAAGCCCCGGAGAGGGGCGGGAGGTGAAAAGTGATAGCAGGTTTTATTCTGGAGTTTATTCTGCTGTTGGTGAGCCTTGGCCTGATAACGGCCAGTGCGGCCGAGAAAAGCTGGAACATGGCAATGATCGCCTATGTGCTGTGTGCTGTAGCGGCCGCAATCATTTCAGCTTTATGGTTTGCAGCGCTGACAGTTCCTGCTGCATAGCAATCTGCGCCGCGACCTGAGCATGGGCGAGTTTTATGGCGGACTGCTCGGAATGGTCGTGAGCAAGAGAAATCAGCACTTGACCGTACCGACTGATCACTTCACGGCTGGATTCACTGCAATAAAGTACCGCGTAGGAAAGTGCACTGTTGAGTTGCAGAGCATTTTCGGCCGATGGGTCAGTGCGGAAAGCTGCCGCTGCAGACATGAGCTTTGAAAAGGCATCGGTCTGGGCGTTGAAGTACAGCTTGGAGGACTCCAACCGATAGGCTGCACGGCTGTTGAAGCGGGCCGTGAGCCATGCGACAACAACGTTAAGCAGCGCAGCAAGGGCAGAAACCAGCGCGGTGAGCGAGGTGATAACGGCGATCGTTGGAGGATCAAAGTTGAACAAGAAAAACACATCCTTTCTACCGGAAGTGTAACACAGGATGGCAGAAAGGAGCAAGAGCGCATGAGACTCCTTCAGTCGCTGCGCCGACAGCTCCCTCGGGGAGGAAGCCTTTGGCAAGGAGGAGAAGAGCGCATGAAAGGAGCGAGAGCATGAACGAGAACAAAGAAAAAGCCCGCCTGAGGCGGGCACAGAGGGCAGCGCTTATGAATGGCGCACGGGAGCAGACCATTACCGGTACATACAACGACAAAATGCAGGCACTGGCAGGACTGAGTGAACCGTGGAGCAATGCGGCCTGCATGGGATACTGCCTGATGGCGATGCGGCAGGCGGGCGTGCCAGAGCCGATGCAGCAGAAGGTGCTGGCGTGCCTGGAAGAAAAATTCGATTTTTACAGTCCGGAGGACGCAGAGAAGGCTGGACACATGAAAACGGAGGGGTGACCATGGAACGTTATGTGATCGTGATCCCGGCGGACGAGGAGCAGAAGGCGCGGCTTGTGCGCTGCGACGACGGGGATACCTGCAAACTGGAAACGCTGCAAACGCTGGTGGGCGGGCCCATTGAGACCGCCGAAAGCTGCTTTGCAGCGAACTGGGCGCGGGAGGATGTGGACAGCATCCAGCTGATTGTGAACGAAGAAGGACTGCTGCAGGAGCTGCCCTTCAACGAGCGGGCGACAGATCTGTACCAGTACCGCTACATGAGCGGCATTGTGGGCACGGCGGCGCTGATGGCAGCGCGGGGCGAAGAACTGATCGGCTTTGCAAAGCCTGTGAGCGAGACCATTTGCAGCGAGTGGAACCTTGAGTTGGAGGAGACGGGCGAAGAATGCCATTTTCAGACCTTCAGCCCGGATTGAGGAGGCAGGCGTAATATGAGAAAAGCGCGGATCTATGATGCGCGGCAGCTGCCGGCATATCTGAGTCCGGCGCAGTATGCTGCGCTGATGGGTGTGAACCTGAAAACCGTACAGAAAATGTGCCGCACCGGGCGGCTGCCTGCCGAAAAGGTGGGGCCGCGGCTGTGGCGCATTGACAAGAATGCGGCGCTGGAGCAGGGGGCGCTGGACCGAACAAACAAAAAGCCCGCCGGTGCAGCGAACACCGACGAGCTTACGGGGTGATAGTTTTGAGCCACTATCACCAGAAGTTTAACACGAAACAGGAGGAAACACAAGTGAAACTGAAAGCAACCATCCGGGCAAGCCTGTGGTACATGGCAGCTATGGTGACGGCCATTGGCGCGCTGCTGGTATCCAGCGGCATTGAGCACAGCGCGAACGGCTGGGAAATGCTGGGCTGGGCCGCTGCGGCGCTGGTGCTGCTGGCGGCAGCGCTGGCCATGCTGGGCCTTGGCTGCTGTGCGGACAAGGAAAGCAGGAAAGGCAACAAGGCACACAAAGCCCCGGCGGACACGGTGAAGCCGAAAAGCCGGAGAAAGGCGGGCTGAGATGCGGCCACCGATGAACATGACACCGGATGAAACGGAGATCTGGCAGCGGATGGAGCAGCACGGCGAAGAGCTTGTGCGGGACATGGGTGCGGCCCTGCTGCAGGCCGACCGGCTGCCGGAGTGGATGAAGGAATCCGCTGTGAACATGCTGTGCGACAAGCTGGCGGATGCCAGAGCGCTGGCTGCCAGCTGGATGAACGACCGCGGGGAGCCGTGAAAGGGAAACGAAGATGATCTTGGAAGAATACCGTGCCCGGATGGCCGAAGAGCTGAAAAAGCTGGACTGGCAACACCCGGCCGACAAGGAAAGCAGTGCATACCGGCTTTTGAGCGAAGCGAGCCGGGACAAACAGCTGAGCACACAGGACTGGATCGCACTGTTTGAGCAATACCGGGAAGGAGTGAAACAGCAGTGAAGCAGAAAATGAACCTGCGGCAGGAGCTGGATCTGACGCGGGACGGCACTGCGGAAATGACACGATGGTGCATCATCATTGCGCTGCACCAGTGCTTTGGTGTGGGCAAGGACCGACTGAACCGGATCGAGCTGCGTGCCGAAGAGCTGGGCTTGGAAAGCCTGAACATTGCCATGCAGGCGAACGGCAAAGGAATGCCCAGCACCGACCAGAGCAGGGCGATGCGGGACAACTGGATGCCGGAGGGCGTGGAGCCGGAGTTCCGGGTGCCGGTGCTGCGTGCACCGCGTACCCGACGGGAGCAGCAGCTGCGCATGGCGGGCGATGTGGCCGCCAGCATGGTATGGACCTTATACGCAAAGACGTGCATGGAGCTGTTGGGGTATGGTGCCGGGCGGCTGAACCGATTGAAGCAGGAGCTCTTGCCAACTACCGGCAGGTGAATGAAGAGGGCCGTGCGGACGGTCTGGATGTTGCCATGGAACACCTGCGCAGATGTGCCTGCGACGCTTTGCAGACCGACGACATTATTGTGGAAGACATCCCGGACGAAGAGCGGGCAAAACAGGCAGACCGGGACTATGAGGAACAGAAAGATGCTTTCTTCCGGCGGAACATGGCCGGAGCCATGGGCCGCTGCGCTGCGCCTGCAGGCACGGCAGTGCTGGCACCGGGTGAGATCAAAAAGAAGATCGAGGCAGTTCTGCAGCAGGCAGCTGCGCCGGAAAGCTGGGAGAGGAGACGTTTAAGATGACGCTGAAGGAAGCCATGATCTACCGTGGCGAAAATGAAAGCACGCTGGCATTGATGCTGGCCACAAGGCCGCTTGATGTGCGGCGATGGTGCAAGCCCGGCGGGCTGGAAAAGCTGAGCGCCCAGAGGCTGCAGCAGCTGGCAAAAGCGCTGGATGGCGGGGTGCTGATTACCGAAGACGGTGCGGAGTTTGAACTGTATGGAGGAAGAGTGTGAGCAAGGACAGATACAGAATGACCCGCAAGCGGATCGAAAAGAAGCTGGCGGCAAAGTGTGGCGTGCAGGTACGCGAAGTACACGAGGTGATCATGAAAGACGTTGTGAATCCACTGAAGCGGAGGCAGGAAGCATGGCAGACGGCAAAGCACCGGTATGCGCAGCAGGAGGTGCGCCGGTGACAAAGCAATACATTTACAGTTTGTACGATGCAAAGACCGGAGCACTGCGTGCAAAAGGCACACCGCAGGAGCTGATGGAACAGGGATACTACAACCGCGCTGAAAGCGTATGCACAGGCTATGCCCACCAGAAGAAGAAAAAGGCAAAGCCGAAAAAGTGGCGGCTGGAACGGGAAGAAAAGCAGCCAAAGCCGAAAGCAGAACCGGACCACAGGACCGGCACCCAGATGCGGGAGGTATGGTTTTACAGCATGTTTGACGCGGACGGAAACCTGTTGCACGAAGGTACGGCCGCAGAGCTGGTAGAAAAGGGACTGTTTAAGAACACACAGACCGTGACGAATGTTTTTTATGCCGGGCACTGTAGGCCGCAGGGCATTTACAGCCTGACACGGAAGAGGATACGGCGGGGCGTGCTGCGCAATGCGCCGGGAGCCAGAAGCAGCGTGCCGAAAAAGAGCAGGCCGCCAATCACGGGAATTGAGAAGCCGGACGAGCTGCAGCGAGATGTGCATGAGCTGTGCCTTTACAACGCTGCGGCCCGGAAAGCAGGCAAAAAAGAGCTGAGCTACGGCTACTGGGCTGCAGAAGGAAAACCGGAGGCACCGGCATGATCACATGGTGCTGCAAACCAGACTGTCCGGAAAGGCACCCGGCGTGCCATGGGACGTGCGAAAAGTACAAGGCATGGGCGGCTGCGGTGAAAGCAGAAAAAGCCTACACAAAGGACATGGTATCCCGGGACAGAGTGAACCGGAGCGACTACGTAAAGGAAGGCTGGATGGCGCACAAAGGACAGCGCAGACGAAAAAAAATAACAGAGGAAGCCCCTGGCAAAAGGATGCCGGGGGCTTTGGCGACAGCGCAGCAGGATAAAGTCTGCCGGGTGCTGCCGGAGCGTACCGGCGGCAGGCGGGAGCCTTTATACCATTTATTTTATAGCAGGATGAACCGCTTTTTACAGCGTCCGGGGTGGGCGCTTTGGGGAGCTAGTATACCCGTTATTTCTGTGACGGTGATGGGCACAGAAGAGAAAACAAACACCGGCAGCATACCGATGCAGGAGGACGGCCAGATGAAGAAGAGCTACATTCGGGAAAAGAAATACCGGTGCGGCAGCGAGTACATGGCCGTTGGCATTTATGCAGTGACAGATCAGGAGCACCGCAGGCGCGGCAAGAAGCACAAGGAGAGCGACCGGGGCCAGAAAGAGCGGAACAAGCACGCCAGCTTACGCCGCAAGCAGCGCAAGGCCATTGCGAACTTTGGCCGGGACGGCTTTTTCCTGACCGGAACATACGAAGAGTTCTATCTGCCGGAGGACTTTGCAGCCTGCAGGCGGGATGTGGAGAACTACAAGCGGCGGGTGATCGGTGCCACGGTAAAGCGTTTTGGTGTGAGCCGGGACAAAATACGGCTGATGCTATGGGCGGTGCGCAAAGGCGAAGCTGGACGGCTGCACATGCACGGCTTTGCCGAATGTGTGGGGATGGGAGCTGCGACCGGCGGGAATGGCGCGAAATGCTGGAAGATCTGTGGCGGCGGCGCGTGCCGGGAACAGGTGAGTACGAGCCTTTGGGCACCATGAACGCCGACCGCATGGACATGAAGAAGCTGCTGGGCGTGGACGGACAGGGCAAGAACGGGACCATAGGCTACATATACGGCCACAAAGAGCGGGCCTGCATTGAAACACGCAATCTGAGCCAGCCGGAAGAACTGGCACCCAGCGACACGAAGTGGAGCCGCCGCCAGCTGCGCAAGGGCTGCACCGAATGCGCAGAGAATGCCTACTGGTGGGAGCAGCACTATCCGGGTTTTGAGGTGGTACAGGTGATGATCTATGACCCCGGACAGCTGTACGAAGCGGACAGGCCGCGACCAGACGGATGGGAGGCCACCGAAGCGCAGGCGTATCTGATCCTGCGGCGGAGAGGGGTTGCGAAAGTTCGCACCTGACAGATAAAATTATTTTATTTTGCGTGTAATAATTGCGCGAAACGCGGAGAAATACACAAAATCAGCGTAAAAATGCGCGGACAGTGACGGAAACGGGCCGAAACTGCGAATGAAGGGAAATTTTGGAAAGCAGATAGAGCCGTGAAAGGCGGTGGACGAGTGACCAGACAGCAGAAGAAGGCTGTGAGAAAGGCGCTGCGGCAGTACGGGCGCAAGCAGAAAGCAGCGGACGCGGCAGGCTGTGCGGCCGCAGGGCCGGACCCATGGGGACGGGTGATCCGGCAGGCGCTGGACTACTATGCCGAGGTGGACGGGACCTGTGCGGATCTGCTCAGGCTGCGGTATCTGGAAGAGCGGCCGGAGGCGGAAACGATCGAAAAGCTACACATTGGGCGGACGACCTACTACCACAAGGAGCTGGAAACGCTGAGCACGGCAGCGGTGTTTGCTGCAAAAGCAGGGCTGATCTGAAACACTGGGTGCGGATGCATCCGGTGGTTTTGTGATGCAACAACGACGACCGCCGCCAGTGGCGGAAACAGGGAGGAGTTGTTGGGGCCGTGGCCAGCAGGATGCAAGGCCCGCCCCAAGGGCCGAAGCAGACGCTGGGAGCCACAACCCGTACTCGCTGCGACGACCGCAAAATGTCCGCAGTGTTTTTGCAGGCTGTTTGGTGGTAGGCTGAAAGCAACAGCACAGGAAGGAGGGCCGGGCATGGCTGAGCGCAGATACTGCAAAAACACCGTGCCGGGCAGGCAGGGCCGGGGCAAAAAGTACCCGGCAAAGGTGCGGGCCGAGGTGGTGATGGCCATGATCGGCACAAACTCCATCTGTGCGGTGGCGAGAAAATACGGCGTGCCGGAGAGCACCATCGCAGCTGGGTGGCAGAGGAAGCAAAGAAGCCGGACGGAGAATTTGCAAAAGCACGGGCCGAAGCGGCGCGGGAGATCGCAGCCAGGGCGGCGCTGGGCGCAAAGGCACAGGTGAGCTACCTGCAGCAGCGCGCAGCAGAGAACCAGCGCGCCGCCGAGATACGGACAAAGCTGCAGCAGCGTCTGGATGAGGATGCACGGGCCAGAAACTATGAGCTGGGCGTGCTGCTGAAGAGCGAGGAAGAAAACCTGCAGGACGCTGCCGAGACAGGCCTTGTGATACGCAGCGCACCGGGGACCTACGACCGGCAGCTGACGGACGAAGAGCGCACCGAGCTGGAAAAGCAGCTGGAACGATACGAGAGCCTTGCCATGAGCGACAAAGACGCGGCCAAGGTGACGGCGGTATTGCTGACAGCAGCAGAAAAGGCTGCGGCACTGGTGCCGAAGGACGAAGGCGGCGGCCAGAGCGCGGCCCCGGCGGTGCTGATGGAGCGGCAGGACGTGGGCGGGCAGCAGGAGGTGGTGCTGGCTGGCAGCGGAACTGTATAAAAACCGGCTGGTCATCTGGCGGCCGCAGCCCAAGCAGGCAGCCTTTATGCGCCGCAGCGAGGACGAAGCGCTGTACGGTGGGGCAGCAGGCGGAGGAAAGAGCGATGCGCTGGTGATCGAAGCGCTGCGGCAGGTGGACATTCCGCACTACCGCGGGCTGATCGTGCGGAAAACCTACCCGCAGCTTTCGGAGCTGATCGACAAGACGATGCAGTACTACAAGCCGGTATTCCCGAAAGCGCGGTACAACGCTTCCAGCCACGTATGGACCTTTCCGAGCGGGGCGAAGATCTATTTTGGCAGCATGTTCCGCACGCAGGACAAATACAACTATCAGGGCAAAGCCTTTGATTTTATCGGCGTGGACGAGCTGACCCACTTTACCTGGGAGGAATACAGCTACCTGATGAGCCGCAACCGACCTACCGGGCCGGGCACGGCAGTGTACATGCGGGCCACGGCAAACCCCGGCGGCATTGGCCACGGATGGGTGAAGGCACGGTTCATTACACCGGCACCACCGGGCACGAGGATGGTGCAGCTGGTGGATGTGAAAAAACCGGACGGCAGTGTAGAAAAGCTGCGGCGGACAAGGGTGTTTATCCCGTCCACGGTGTTTGACAACAAAAAGCTGCTGGAAAACGACCCGGGATATCTGGGCACACTGGCAAGCTTACCGGAAGCGGAAAAGCAGGCGCTGCTCTACGGCGACTGGGACAGTTTTAACGGGCAGGTATTTACCGAATGGCGCAACGACCCGGCCCACTACGAGGATCAGCGGTGGACGCATGTGATCAAGCCGTTCCGCATTCCGGCACACTGGCGCATCTGGCGCGGGTACGATTTTGGCTATGCAAAGCCTTTCTCCGTTGGCTGGTACGCAGCGGACGAGGAAGGACGGCTTTACCGCATCAAGGAGCTGTACGGCTGCACCGGCGTGCCCAACGAAGGCTTGAAGATAGACCCGGTAGAGCAGGCGCGGCGCATCAAGGAAGCGGAGGAAAACGACCCAATGCTGCGCGGGCGGCAAATTACCGGCGTGGCAGACCCGGCTATCTTCAACGAGAGTCAGGGCGAGAGCATTGCGGCCATGCAGGAAAAGCACCCGAATTACATCTTCTGGACACCGGGCGACCACACGCGACTTGCAGGCAAGATGCAGCTGCACTACCGGCTGGCATTTGACGGCGAGGGCAGGCCGATGTTTCAGGTATTTGACACCTGCAGGCATTTTATCCGCACCATTCCGAACCTTGTGTACGACGAGAGCCGGGTGGAAGACATTGACACCACCCAGGAAGACCACATTTACGACGAGTGCCGGTATGTGCTGATGGAAAACCCCATCAGCCCCAGAAAGACCGAACCGGTGCAGCCGATGAAAGATGACCCGCTGGACATGGACAGACGCAAGAGCCGGACGCGGGTGATGAGGGTGTGAAACGATTTGAATGCCCACCGCGTGCGCTCTGGGCATATACAGCGGAATTTGATTTTTATTTTTCGCATTTGTCGCGGCCTGCGGGCCGCTCCGAATGCATTTTCACGAGAAGAGACCCTAGCGATAAACGGCATCAGGAAAAAGGAGCGGAAACGTGGACGGAGGAAAATTTGAACAGTTTATCAAGCACTTCGATGAAGCACCATTGGTGGGGGAAAACGGCTTGACGACAGAGCCGGAACTGCCCGCACAGCAGGTGATCGGGGAAGAGGACATCCGCAAGGCAAACGACATTTTGCAGAAATACAAGGCCGGAAAAGCAGCCCTTGACAAGCGCATTGTGGATAACGAATTGTGGTTTCGCATGGGGCACTGGAAAAATTACGAAAACAAGGAAATGCAGGGCAAGCCCAAGCCTTCCAGCGGATGGCTGTTCAACAGCATTGCCAACAAGCACGCCGATGCCATGGACAACTACCCGGAACCGAACGTGCTGCCGCGGGCAGAGGACGACGAGAAAACAGCAAAAGCGCTTTCCAAGATCCTGCCCACGGTGCTGGAGCAGTGCGACTACGAGACCGTGTACAGCGACACATGGTGGCGCAAGCTGAAGACCGGCACCGGCGTGAAGGGCGTGTTCTGGGACCGGCGGCGCGCGGCGGGCTTGGCGAGATCTGCATCCGGAGCGTGAACCTGCTGATGCTGTACTGGGAGCCGGGCGTGGAAGATATTCAGGACACGCCGCACCTGTTCAGCCTGAGCCTTATGGACAATGACCGGCTGGAAGGGCGATACCCGCAGATGGCCGGGCACACGGGCAGCAGCATGGATGTGGCAAAGTACATCCACGACGACAGCATTGACACCAGCGACAAAAGCGTTGTGGTGGACTGGTATTACAAAAAGGCCCTTGAGGGCGGGCAGACGGTGCTGCATTACTGCAAATACTGCAACGGCGTGGTGCTGTATGCCAGCGAGAATGACCCGCAGTATGCCCGGCGTGGCTTTTACGACCACGGAAAATACCCCTTTGTGTTTGACCCACTGTTCCGGGAAGAGGACAGCCCGGCGGGCTTTGGATACATTGATGTGATGAAGGACGCCCAGACCGCCATTGACGAGATGAACCACGCCATGGACGAAAACGTGAAACTGGCTGCAAAGGCCCGTTATGTGCTGAGCGACACAGCGGGTGTGAACGAAGAAGAGCTGGCCGACTTTGACAAGGACATCGTGCACGTGGTGGGCAGGCTGACGGACGACAGTTTCCGGCCTTTGCAGACCAATGTACTGAGCGGCAACTGCATCAGCTACCGGGATGCACGGGTGAGCGAGCTGAAGGAAATCAGCGGCAACCGGGATGTGAGCCAGGGCGGAACCACCAGCGGCCTGACAGCGGCAAGCGCCATTGCGGCTTTGCAGGAGGCGGGCAGCAAACTTAGCCGCGATATGCTGAAAAGCGCGTACCGGACGTTTGCAAAGGAATGCTACCTTGTGATCGAGCTGATGCGGCAGTTCTACGACGAAGAGCGGGTATACCGCATTACCGGCGAGAGCGGCGGCGTGGAGTATGTGCCGTTCAGCAATGCGATGCTGCAGGCCGTGCCCGGCGGCAATGTGGGCGGTGTGCAGCTGGGCGACCATGAGCCGGTGTTCGACATTACGGTAAGCGCGGCAAAGAAAAGCACTTTCAGCCGCCTTTCTCAGAACGAGACGGCAAAGGAGTGCTACCAGCTGGGATTCTTTGCACCGGCCAACGCCGATGCTGCCCTTGCTGCGCTGGAAATGATGGACTTTGAAGGCATTGAGAAGGTGCGGGAGAGGGTGAGCCAGAACGGCACGCTGTACCAGCAGCTGCAGCAGATGGCACAGCAGATGCAGAAGATGGCCGCCATCATTGACCAGCAGAACGGCACCAACGTGAGCGCAGCAGCCAGCGCGGCCGGACAGGCTGCCGGTGCTGCCGGAACAGGGGGCGGCGGGACCGCGGACGCGAAGAGCACCACCAACAGTCTGGGAGATGTGGTGGGCGAAAGCGGGAGCAACAGCATGGCGACCAAGGCCGCAAAGCGGGCCATGGACGTGAACAACCCGAACAAGGAGTAAAGGAGAAAAGCAGAATGATCACCATTATTTACGACGAAAAAGGGAAGGACATGAGCCTGCAGGCATCGGGACACGCGGCTATGCGCCGAAAGGACAGGACATTGTGTGCGCGGCGGTGAGCACACTGATGCAGAGCCTGGCTTACAGCGTGGATAGCGGCACTGTGACCTGCGACCCGGGCGGGGACAACATCCTGCGTGTACAGGCGAGCCAGAGCCTTGACACTCTGGCGAAGTTTGAGCTGGTGATGGATGGGCTGTACCTGCTGGCCCAGCAGTACCCTGAGAATGTGCGGCTCATAAACCTGCATGCAAACGATGCAGACAACATGGATCTGCAGTTATTTGGTGACGGTGCAGCAGCTGGCAGTTCCAGTGACGGTGCGCAAGCTTCAGAGGGCGAAAGCAGCCCGGTGGCACCGCCTGCCCTGCGGCCCGCACAGGAGCGGCTTGCGAAGCGCAGCAGGCCGGGCAAAGCAGCAAAAGTGACGACAGAAAAAAAACCTTCAGCCGCCTGCGGGCGGCAGCTCCCTCAATGAGGGAGCCAAAGTCGATGCCGAACGGCTGGCGCAGGAGGAAGCTGAACCGGACAAGGGCAACGAGCAGGAGCAGGGCAGCGAAACCGAAGAAAACGTGCAGCTGACACCGGAACAGCGCCGGAATGCCTTTGCGAAGGCGATGCAGCAGTACCCGGAAGAGTTTGAAGAGGCCATGCAGCATGCTGCGCGGATGGCGGTGCAGAGCATCCGGGAAAACCCGCAGCTGAACGAGCTGGGCAAGGTGCTGGCCGAAGCCTACGGCATTGACATGAGCGACATGGACGGGCTGATCGATGCCGTGAAAAACGGCCGGGTGAAGAACGATGAATATTATGAAACGCTGGCGGCGCAGCGGGGCATCAGCGTGAAAACGCGCGGGAGATGGACCGCATGGAGGGCCAGCTGCAGCGCGCCAATGCTGAAAAGCAGCAGGCCGAACAGCTGCGGCTGGCCGCGGAGCACCAGCAGCGTGCAGCGGCAGTGCGTGCCCGGTGGGAAGCGGAAGCGGCAAAGCTGAAAAACAGCTACCGGACTTTGAGCTGGACGAAGTGCTGAACAACCCTGCCGTGGCGGATATGATCCGGCGGGGCGTGGGGCTGGAAGCGGCATACCGTGCAGCCTACTTTGACCGCCTGATGGAAAACCAGACGGCCCGCACGGCAAAACAGGTGGAGCAGGGCGTGGCGACGCGCATCCAGCAGCGCAGCCAGCGCCCGGCTGAGAACGGGACACACCCCGGCGGCGCGGCCGAGATGAAGGTGGATGTGGCCCACATGACACGGCAGCAGCGGAAAGAGCTGGCACGCAGGGCACAGCGCGGAGAACGCATTGTGCTGTGAGAGATTTCCCGCGCGAAGAATGCGAGAAAGATAAACCCTTTTGAAGGAGGATAAACAAATGAGCAAGAAGAGACTGGATCTGCAGATGTTTGCGGATGCAAGCGCACAGCTGCAGAACACCACGGGCGCAGCCGGTATGACGGCTGAGATGAAGACCTACTACGAAAAGACCCTGCTGGATCTGGCAGAGCCTGCACTGGTGCATGACCAGTTCGGCGACAGTTACCCGATTCCGGCGAACAACGGCAAGACCATTGAGTTCCGCAAGTATGATGCGCTGCCCAAGGCCACCACGCCGCTGACCGAGGGCGTGACCCCGGCAGGTCAGGCGCTGAACGTGACCACCGTGACCGCCGAGGTGCACCAGTACGGCGGCTGGGTGCCCCTGACCGACATGCTGGATCTGACGGCCATTGACAACAACATCGTGCAGGCCACCAATGTGCTGGCAAGCCAGGGCGGCCGTACCATGGACACCATTGTGCGCGATATCCTGAACGGCGGCACCAACGTGATCTATGCACCGAAGATCGGAACGGGCGGCGCGGAGACCGCCGTGACCAGCCGTGCGGATCTGGATGCCACTGCACAGCTGACGGTGGATCTGATCGACCAGGCAGTGGCGCTGCTGCAGACCCAGAACGCAGACACCATTGGCGACAGCTTTGTGGCCATTGTGCACCCGCACACCAGCTACGATATCCGCAAGGACCCGAACTGGATCGAGGCGCACAAGTATGCGGCACCGGAGGAGATCTTCAACGGCGAGATCGGCAAGATCAACAACGTGCGGTTCGTGGTTTCCAGCGAGGCAAAGGTGTGGAAGGGCGATGGCTGCCCGGCGGGGCTGGCTGTGTACAGCACGCTGGTACTGGGTGCCCACGCCTACGCGACCACCGAACTGGAAGGCGGCGGTATGCAGCACATTGTGAAGCAGCTGGGCTACGGCGATGACCCGCTGAACCAGCGTGCTTCTGTGGCTGGAAGGCCACCAAGACGGCGGAACGGCTGAGCGAGCAGTACATGGTGCGCATTGAGAGCTGCTCGGCACGCTACAGCGCAAAGGCGCTGGCAAACTAAGGAGGAACCAACATGGCAGTAAAGAAGCAGGAAACCGAAGCCGCTGTGCAGGCAGCACCGGAAAAGGACACGGAGGTGATCCGGCTGTTCAAGGACAACCAGCGCTACAAAACGCCGGTGTTCGTGGGCGTGAACGGTGAGACCTACCTGATCCAGCGCGGTGTGGACGTGGAGGTACCGAAGGCGGTTGCTGAGGTGCTGCGCCACAGCGAAGAGATGGACGGCGAGGCAATGGCAAAGATCGTGGCGGCGGAAAGCGCTGCTGTGCAGCAGGCGCAGCGCGTGTAAGGCCGAAGAGCACAGCTCTTGCAAAGAAAAGAGCATTTTGCAAAATGAAAACAGACACCCGGTACAGCGGCACATGGCTGTGCCGGGTGTTTTTGCAGCAGAGGCGACTGCTGGCTGCGGCAGGAAGAACGCAGGGAGCCGTGACCTGCGCAGCAGGAGCTGACCGGAAAGGAGACTTGATAAGATGACAGCCGGACAGGCGATAGAACAGGCCGATGAACTGCGGCCGAACAACCAGTTTACGGACAGCCTGAAACAGAGCTGGCTGCACCAGTGCGATGCCCGGATGCGCACGAGCATTGTGCAGCGCAGCCGGACGGCGGACTTTGATGCTGTGGGTGCGGATGTGAACTGGAACGAAGGATTGGAATACGAAACGGTGCTGCTGGCACCGGAAGCCTTTTGCCCTTTGTATGTGCACTGGCTGTGTGCGCAGATGGATCTGGCGCTGGGCGAGACAGCACGGGCCATGAATGAGCTGCAGGTGTACAGCGACTACCTGCAGGAATTTGCCGTATGGATGCGGAAGCGGTACGCACCGGCCGCTGGTGCGCAGTGGAGGTACTGAGGGATGATGGATGGAACGAACCTGAACGTGCTGCAGACGAGCCGCCAGATGCTGCGGGCCTTTGGCGGGCTGAACGAAGGATACGGCTGCAGCGAGGCAGAGTTCAGCGGGGAAATGAATTTTTCCAGCCGGGGATACCCGGCGCTGCAGACGCGGAAAATGCGCAGGAATGTGCGGACGGTACAGGGTGTGAACGGAATGTACCACCTGAATGGGCTGCTGATCTGCCGCGGAAAGACGCTGGAATACACCCCGGACGAAGAAGTACGTACCGGTGCGGTGGTGCTGGAGAACGTGCTGACCGATGACCGCAAGGCCATGGCGGGCATGGGCACGAAAGTGCTGATCTGGCCTGACAAGGTGGCTTTTGACACGGGCACCGGCGAACTGACGCGCTTGGCGCACAGTGGGAGATGGGCGGGAAAAGCGTGACCGTGACCCCCTGCGATGCCGAAGGCCGGACATACACCCCGGCGGGCGCAGGCAAGACCGAACCGAAAGAGCCGGAGGACGGACAGCTGTTTTTGAAAAGTGACAGCAACGAAGCCTATGACAGCAATGCGGTGCTGCTACGCTACAGTGCAAAAAACAAAAAGTGGGTGGAAGTGCTGCTGAGCGCGGTGAAGATCCGGTGTCCGGGGATCGGCGGAGTGATCCGGGAGGGGGACACTGTGACCATAAGCGGGATGCCGGACACAGTGTGCAATGCAGTGGCAAAAGGACTGAACGGTGAGGTGATGATCCAGACCATGGACGGCGACGAGATGGTGGCAGTGCTGACACGGGCCGAGGACAGCGACCGGTATTACGGAAGCTGGACTGTGACGGAGACCAGTGTGACATGGAAGAGCGCTGACGGCACCGTGACCGAGAACGACGCAGCAGCCGCACCGGTGAAGGTGGAGCGGCGGGTGCCGGAACTGGACTTTGTGACGGAACAGGGAAACCGGGTGTGGGGATGCAGCCGGAAGGAAAACACCATTTACGCCTGCGCTCTGGGCGACCCGACCAACTGGTACAGCTATCAGGCATTGCAGCGGACAGTTATGCCGTGAGCGTGGGCAGTGACGGCGCATTTACCGGCGCTGCAAGCTGTCTGGGATACCTGCTGTTCTTCAAGGAAAACTGCATCCACAAACTGTACGGCACAAAGCCCAGCGATTACCAGATGAGCAGCGTGCGCTGCCGGGGCGTGGCGGCAAACGCAGCGAACAGCCTGTGCGTGATCGCAGAGACACTGTATTATCTTTCGCCGGACGGGGTGATGGCATGGGACGGAAGCCTGCCGACAAAGGTATCCGCTGCGCTGGACACCAGCGGGCTGACTGCGGTGGACTGGGCCATGGCGGGAAGCATGGACATGCGGTATTACCTGTACCTGCACCAGAAAGCAGGCGGCCCGCAGGCCGGACGGCTTTTGGTATACGACACGGAAAAAGGCCTGTGGCACGAGGAAAGCGCTGCAGGCACCGAGATGGTATCCACCGGGCAGCAGCTGTACCTGTGGGACGGCAGCGTACTGTGGGCCGCAGATCCTGACCGGGAAAGCGGCACGGAGGAAGCTGGGCAGGAAACGGCGCTGCAGTTTGAAGCGGTGAGCGGAGACATTGGCCTGAGCGTACCGGACGACAAGTACATCAGCCGGGTGACGGTGCGGCTGGATGCGCTGGCCCACACGGTGGTAACGGTGGCTGCAAGCTATGACGGCGGAGCCTTTGAAACTTTGGGCACCTGCGCAGCAGGGAAGGACCACCAGCGCATCAACCTGCCCTTTGTGCCCCGGAGGGCAGATACGCTGCAGCTGAAGATCTACGGCACCGGGCAGATGGTGCTGCGCAGTGTGGCCTTTACGCTGGCGGCGGCGACCGGTGGGCGCGTGAGCGCGGCACAGCCGAGGAAATGAGAGAAGGAGCGTAGAAATGGCAAGTTTGGCGGGACTGGAAGGCATTGCGCTGCCTTCCTTCAGCAGTGAGATGCCGGCAGAAGATGCCCGTGCGCTGCGGAATTACCTGTACCAGCTGACGGAACAGCTGAACTATGTGCTGACGAACATTGACCGGGAGAACTGCTCGGAAGAATTTTTAGAACGGATGAACGGGGAAGGAGCATAAAAAATGGGACTGTTTGGAAACAATGACCGCCTGAACACGGCACGGTACAACCTGGAACAGTATGAGAAAACGAAGCCTGCAGACTACCAGAGCAAGTATCAGGGCCAGATCAAGGATGTGATGGACAAGCTGGAAAACATGGGCGATTTTGATTACGACCCGGATGCAGATGCAGCTACCAGCAGTACAAGAACCAGTACACCCGGCAGGCAAAGCTGGCAAACCAGAATGCGCAGGCGAATGCCGCCGCCATGACCGGCGGCTACGGCTCCAGCTACGGTACGCAGGCGGGACAGAACGCCTATGCCAGCACGATGAACAGCTTGGACAATGTGCTGGACAGCCTATACAGCCAGAGCAAGGCCCAGTACAACACGGAGAAGAGCGGCCTGCAGCAGCAGCTGAGCGGGCTGCAGAGCGCGGAAAAGCAGGACTACAGCCAGTACCAGAACGACCTTGCCAACTGGACCGAAGGCCTACAGTACAAAAAGAACGAGTACGACAACGCTTACAGCGCAAAGCAGAACGGGTGGCAGAATTTTATGAACGGGGCGCTGCAGGTGGCAGGCATTGCAGCGAAGATCCTGCCGCTGTTCTTTATTTAAGGAAAGGAGAAAAGAATGGGAACCATCAAGAGATTGAACGACGCGCAGCAGCGCCTGCAGGACGCGGAAAACGCCATGCCGGGGGCCTACGATGACCAGTATGCGCAGGGCATTGCCGACACGCTGGACAAGATGGGCACGGCCAGCGGCGCGGGATTTGACTTTACCACGGCAGACAGCGGCTACAAGGACGCACTGACACGGATGGTGGGCAATGCGAATGCCGGTGCAGATGCGGCAGCAGCGACCGCAGATGCGCTTTCCGGCGGGTATGGCGCGGACTATGCAAAAAGCGCGGCAGATCAGGCAGCAGCGGCGCAGACGGCAAACACCGGCAGCACCCTTGCTGCAGCACGGGCGGACGCACTGGCCCAGTGGCAGCAGGAGCTTGCCGGTGCGGGCGACCAGCTGGACACCCTGCTGGGACAGCGCGCACTGGAACGCGGCGAGTATGACAGCAGCGTGAGCAATGCAGCAAACTGGCGCAATTACCTTTATGACCGCACCCAGCAGGCACGGCAGGAGAACAGCGACTTCTGGAACAATGTGTGGAACGCCGTGAAGGGCATTGGCAGCACGGTGATGGAAGGATACGATGCGTACAAGGGGTACAGCCAGCAGAAGTGGGAAAACGAGTTCAAGGAAAAACAGTACAATGACAGTCTGGCACGCACTCAGCTGAGCGATCAGGTGGCGGCGCTGCAGCAGGCCACCGCATACAAACAGGCAGGCTTTGATGATGCAGCGAAAGCAGTGCTGACGAAATATGGTTTGGACCAGACGATGCTGGATACATGGCAGGGCATGAGCAGTGTACAGCAGGATCAGATGGCGGCACTGCTGCAGGGTGCAAGTCTGGCAGGAAGTGGCAATGACACTGCAGCCAAAAACTACCTGCAGATGGCGGGCGTAGATACCGGCAGCATTGACTATTCGCCCACACTGAACCAGCGGCAGCTGAATTACACAGCAAACCAGCTGGCACTGAATAACCGTTATAGGACGACCGGCAGCGGGAGCAGCAGAACGAGCAGAACGAAGAGCGGAAACACAAGCTCTGGCAGCGGCAAGACGGGAACGACCGGCTTTACCAACAGCCAGCTGCAGACGATGGCAACAAAATTCTCCGGGATGAAGAAGACAGACCCACTGTATGACTTCTACCAGCAGACCCTGACGGACGCGGGGTGGCTGAAAAACAGCACGGCGGGAAGCAACGGCACCAGTGGGCAGGCAAACACCCGCAGCAGTCCGCTGCGCAGCGGACTTGCAACGGCGCGCGGCATGCAGGCGAGGGGTTACAGTCTGGACGATATTGCGGGCAGACTTCTGCAGACGGCATTACGGACAACACGCTGTCGTCCATTATGAAAATTCTGGAAGCGGAACGATAAAGGAGACCGGCAGTTATGAGCAAATGGACACCGGAAAGACTGAAAAAAGATAGAGAAAGTTGGGAAGCGAAAAACAACAGCCGCACCACAAACCGGACGGCAAGCACCGGTACAGCTGCGGGAACAGCAAACACTACGGACAAGTGGACACCGGAACGCATTGCAAAAGCGCGGGAAAGCTGGGAAGCGAAAAGCAGCGGACAGAATGCTGCCAGCCCGGCTGCGGCTGCAAGGCAGAACACCGGCACGGGCTTGGTGCACGGTGCTGGCGCAGATGACGGGCGCGGACAGCGGCCACAAGCTGCAGCTGGCAGTGCCGCAGGAAACAGGCAGAACACAGGCATATCCGGGCAAAAGCGGCATTGTGACCGACAGCGGTACAGGTACACGCAGCAGCACTGCGCAGCCGGAATGGCTGAACGCGAAGAGCACTGCAGCTCCGGCGGCAAAGGTGACGGGAACGGTGCAGCCCACTGAGCGCCAGCGCATTGCAGGCATTGCCAGCGGAGATGAAGGCTGGTATGCACAGACTGCGCAGAAGGTGAAGCAGTACACGGAAGATCTGAAAGCGACAGACGACTTCAGCGATTTTGACCGGCTGAACCAGTGGATGGACGCTGACCCGAAGCACCGGGAACTTGTGACGCTGATGCGCATTGGCACCGGCGGACAGAGCTATGCCGAGAAAAACAACGCCATGCAGCCCCAGAGCGTGAGCGGTGCTGCAGCCAGCGCAGCAGTGCCGGAAAAGAGTGCGGGCAGACGGGACTACACCGATGCGGAACTGCTGGCAAAGGGATACAGCCGCAAGGAGATCAGCGAAGCGCGGCAGTACATTGCCGACTTTGATGCGCTGCCTGCAGGACAGCGTGCAGCGCGGCGCGCGGCCAATACCATTGGCGGTATTGGAGACACGGTGGCATCCTCGGTTTTTCTGGCGGGTGAGACCGGCGTACAGAGCGCAAAGAATGCAGCAGCGACCAGCAGCAACTGGAAGCAGCTGCAGCAGGATGTACAGAGCGACGACCGGCAGCAGGAGCTGCTGCGCCTGATGACCGGCGGAAAGACACGGTATGCAGCACGGGACAACACGCTGCAGCTGGCACAGAGCAGCGGTGCAATGGCCAGTGCCCCGGCGGCACAAACAACGCAGAGCGATGCCTACACGGATGCAGAGCTGATTGAAAAAGGTTACACGCAGCAGGAGATCGACAACATGCGGGCGCGCATTGCCGGAACGGAAGTGCATGACAGCGTAGACCCGGAGAAGAGCTTTGGCTATCAGCTGTACAAGCGAGGACAGGATCTGACCGCAGCTGCACAGGCGGGCCTTAGCCCCATTGCAAAGCAGGCGCTGGGCATCGTGAGCAGTGCTGGCGAGAACCTTGCGGTGGCGGCTATTGACCCGGCATGGGTGCTGCCGGTGCTGAGTGCGCAGGGCGGTGCGGAAGCTATGGGCCAGAGCGTTGAAAAGGGCGAAAGTGCAGGCAAGACGCTGGCCGGGGGCCTTGCAAAATTTGGCGCGGGTTGGGCCATTAACAGTGTGGGCGCAGCAGACCTTGCAAAGACCATGGGCAGTGACTACGCAAAGAATACGCTGGCGGGCAAACTGGCTGACATGGTGCGCAGCGTGGCGGCGGACGGCACGCTGGCACAGCGGTACCCGGCGGTGGCAAATGCCATCTCCGGCGGCGTGGACAATGCCATGCAGGCCTTTGTGGAGACCTATGCAGACAAGGCTATTGATGCGACGCTGGGCGACAGCGAAGCGGCGGCAGACCTGTTTAAAAGCGACACTTTTCTGACCGCATTGGAAAGCGGCCTGACGGGCGGCGCATCCGGTGCCTTGGGCGGTGCTGTGGGCACAGGGCTTGCAAAGGCGAACGGCGGCGATGCCAGCATTGTGGGTAATGTGAAGCGGGCATACTACGAAGGACAGATGGAACGGGCACGGCAGGCATTGCAGGACGAAGTGCGGGCACAGGAGCCGGGAACGGCGATGCAGCAGACACCGGAAGAAGCTGCGGCAGGCACCCGACAACCTGCGGCTGCTACACAGGAAACGGTGCAGCCGGAAGTGACGGGGACGACAAGCGGATTTGCGACCATGCAGGATACTGCGCCGATGGTACAGAGCGAAAACCCGGCTGTGCAGCAGCTTGCCGCAGCTGTGCAGGATGGGCAGCTTACGAGCAAGACCATCAACCTATTTACACCGAATGCGGCCAATGAAGCGAACCGCGCTGCCTTTGCGGAAGAATACGGTGTTGAGCTGCCGGAAACGGAAGCAAAGACCCGGCAGGTATTGCGGGAAATGACAACACAGCAGCGGGCAGCACAGGCTCCGGCCACAGCTACCGAAAATGCGACAGTTGAAGCACAAAATACGGCCGCAATTGTAGAAAAAATGGAAGCTGACAGATCTGCGCGGCAGGCACAGACGGAAAGTGAGCTGGGCCGGAGCGGAGCTGCCGTGGAGAACACCGGGGAAAGGGTGGAAAGCAGCCCGGCGGAACAGTCTGGCGGGATGCGGGAAACTTACGGCCTTGAACAGCAGAGCCTGACCACAAAGCAGCGGGAGGTGCAGCATGAGCTGACCCGATGGCAGGTATCGGATGGGGCAAGTGCGACCATCAGCAGGAACATGCCGACAGAAATTGGAGATGCCGGGCGGTATGCAGCTGCAGCCAGTAGCCTGTACCGGCTGGGACAGATGGAAGATGTGCACACCTTTGACAAGGCTATGGAGCTGGCGCAAGGCATGAGCGGCCTTGCTGTGAACACCGATTACGTGCTGGCACAGGACGGTGGACGGGAAGCGCTGCAGCTGGCATGGCTGCAGGGACACGGAGAACTGGAAGCCGGAAAGATGCAGCGCGCAAGCCTTGGCGGAAGGCTGACGGCGGAAAGCACCAGCGGCAGCGGCCGGGTGCTGTATAAGGGAACGATGCGCACGGCAAACGAGGTGGGCACGCAGCTGATCGAACTGAATGCGAAGGCCACGAACACCGATGCGGTGCTGAAAACGGTACTGCAGGGCAGCGACCGGGTGAGGGCTTATGTGGACACCGAGACGGCGCGCATTTTCTTCAACGACCGGGCAGAGGATGTGTTTGGCACAATCTTGCACGAGGACTACCACTGGTACAACTCACTTGATGCAGAGGGTGCGCAGGCACTGCAGCAGCATGCACTGGAATTTCTGGCAAAGAGCGAGGGCTTTGAAGGCATTGACGAGATGATCCGGGGGAAGCTTTCCGACTATGCACAGCAGGGGCTGAGCTACGAGGAAGCCGCAGAAGAACTTGTGGCGGACGCATGGCGCGGCATCTTCAGCGATGAAGCGAGCTTTAAGCGCTGGGTGGAGTTCCAGCGCGGGCAGGCTGAAAAGAACGCAGGCAAGGCAGGCAGCATCCACAAGGTGATGACCAAGGTGAAGGAGCTTTTGAGCGACATCGTGAGCCGCGCAAAGGAAGTGCTGGCAAGAGACCCGGAGAACAAGGCCGCTCTGAAAGCACAGCGCCTTGCGGTGGCAGAAAAGCGGGTGCTGCAGGACGAATACTTTGCCCATGCGGAGAGGGCTATGGACAGCCTGCGCGCCGCAAAAGAAAACGCCGCAGCCCTTGAGAACAAGGGCGCGGCGGAAGGGACAAGGTTTGAAATCAAGAAAGATGCCGAGGGAGAAACTTACATTCAGATCGACGAGGATATTCTGAAAGGAATCCCGCAGGAAAACTGGAAATCGGTAGTCAAGCAGGCAATCAGAGAACGTTTCCCGGATGGCTTTGTAAGAAACGGCTGGACAATTCTGAACAGCAAAGATGGACGCAATGAGTTTGTCTGGTCGAAGTATTCAAAGGCATTACAGTGGGAAAATGCCACAGCGTATGCGGACAAGATGCGCATGGCTGCCAATCTTGATGAAATCATTGCAACTGCGGATGAGGTGTACCGCGAGCCCGCAAATCACAAAAATGCGGAAGCCTTCAACCGCGGAAGAATTAAAATCCGCGTGGGCGAAAACGCGTATGAGGCAGATGTGCTGACAGCCATCAAACCGGATACACGGGAGATTTTTTATGATATTGTTAACATCAAAGAAACAAAAATAAAGCCCTCCGGTGGTACCCACGTAGAATCCGAAGATTCAAGGAGTAGATTGCCGGAGAGCTTTACGGAGACCTTCGGCAAAGCCCACATGGAATCCGAAGATTCGGGGAGCAGCGGGTCGAAGATCTCTAACCAGAGTATAGCACAGGAAGCCGCTGAAAACAAGGGAAATGACGGGACGCTGAAGAAAAATGTACGATATCAGTTGAGCGAGGCAGACGAGCTGACGAAGCTGCGCGACGAACAGCAGCGGCTGGACGAGCAGCGGCGGGAGCTGAAGGAAGAACGCAGTGCCTGGCTGGGAAGCGACGCCGTGAAAGAGATCGAGGCGAAGAAGAAGGCACTGGGGATTTTTTCTGCAGAAGCAAAAGCCTACCGGGACAGCGAAGAATACCAGAATTATCTTGCAAAGCGCAAAGACTACAATGCCCGTATGGCGCAGCTGGAAGACCAGAGCGCTGTGCTGAACGGCCGGATCAAAGAGGCCGGTGCCCGGATGCAGCAGCAGAACGCAAAAAAAGGCAAAGCAGAACAGGCGGTATATGATGCCAAGGCCGAAGCCCACGGCGGAAAGGCGGAATACCGCCGCGTACTGGCAAAAGAACGGTTTGGCACGACAGAGGACTTCAGACGAGCCGGATACATTCTGCCGGACGGCAGATGCTGGACTTTGCCCAGAATGACCGAACCCGAGATACCGATCACCGGGAGATCATGAGCGTGTTCGGTTCGGCAGAGGTGAAAAATGGAACAGAAGCGCTGAACGAATTTCTGCTGGACGGCAATGTGCGCGTGATGGCTGAAGCACCGGGAGTGGATCTCTCGGCAGACACAGCACCCACCACGCAGCAGCTGGAACAGATCTGGCGAATGGTGCAGGAGCTGGGCGGCGAGAAACGGCAGTTCACACTGGACATCTCCACAGCAGATGGTCGGGTGGCAGCCGGCAAGGAATACAGCGGACGTGTGGATGCTGACCGCATAGTGCGGGAGATCCGGGAATATTACCAGACCGGTGAACTGGCACAAGAAAGCGACCTTGCAAAGTTCCGCTATCAGCTGGCAGAGCAGGCCGACCGGGATGCAAAACGGAACGACCAGCAGATGGCAAGCCGCACCATTGCGGACAAGGCTGCAGCACTGGACACCTTGAGCCAGTTCTTTGGGCTGACACGGGGTGTGAAGGTGAGCCGGACGGCCATTGAAGGACTGGCCAGCCGCTGGGCAAAGGCGAACGGCAGTAAGGCGGACCGGGCCAAGCTTGCGAGGGAGACCGAGGTACTGGTGGACTACCTGAAAGCCGACGGTGCGGACATGGAAAAAGCCAATGCGCTGGCCGAAACGCTGGCGGGAGAAATTCTGGACGGGGCAGTTTACCGCAACAGTGAGCTGTGGGACGAATACCCGGAACTGCACAAGCTGGAATATACCGTGAACAGAAGCGGACAGGCAAAGGCAGAACTGGTGAAAGCATACGGCAGCTGGAGCGAAGCAGTGGCCGAAGCGCGCAGGCACGGCGTGACCTTGCGGCAGGCCGAAAGCGTGCGGGACGGCAACCCGGCACAGCAGTACGAAAGCGTGATCAACGACAACCGCGCTGTGGACGGCACCAGCGACGGTGCAAAGGCATTGTGGAAAGCTGCAGCGCAGCAGGCGGGTGTGGATGGTGCAATGAGCATGGAAAGCACCGAGTGGCTGAATGTGCTGATGAACCTGCACGATGCCATCAAGCCTGCGACTATGAGCCGGTTTGCAGACGATGCAGAGTATGAGGATGCAAAGATCGAACTGGCGGGCAGGATCATCGGTGACATTATGGCGACACCGGAGATGACTGACGCGCAGGCTATCTTTGAGGGCATCCAGCGACACAATATGGATGTGGCAAGAGCCGCAGCAGGCAGCAAAGAACGTGCTGCAGAGGTGGCAAAGGAACTGCGCGGCGTACAGAAAGCACAGCAGCGGGAGTTTGGCCGCAGAATGCAGGAAAACCGGCGCACTGCAAACCAGAACGCCGAAGTACAGCAGATGACCGAACTGCAACGGCAGAACGCAAGAGCGGAAAAGCTGCTGGACCAGAACCTTGAAACCTTTGGTGTGGATGTTTCCAATGTGGGCAACCTGAACGAAAAGCTGACAGTGCTGCGGGAAAGCTATGAGCGGGAAATGAAGCAGGAAGTGAAACGCCTGAAGGCCGAGCGGCAGGAAATGCTGGATGAAGCAAAACTGTGGTATCGGGAACGCATGGGAGAACTGCGGGAGGAAAATGCAGATCTGAGTATGCGGCTACGGGAAGAGCAGCGGCGCGCGGACAAGGCAGAATACAGCCTGATCGTGCAGGAAAATGAGATCATGGAATGGGAGGCGGATAACGAACGTAAGCGGGCCGCATGGGAGCAGAAACAGGCGCAGCGGAATGCCCTTGCCATTGAAACAGCCCGACAGCAGCGGGACGAAGATATTGCCGTTGCGAAGGCAGTAGCGGAAAAGCGAGTGCAGCGGGCGCGGGATGCACGGAAGATGGATGAACTGAAACGCAGCATCCGTCAGAACGCGGCACAGCTGAACCAGATGCTGCTGCGGCCCAGCAAGGACAAGTATGTACAGCCGGGGCTGATCGATGCGGCAGCACAGGTGGCAAAGCTGGCGGACATGACCATTCTGAACGAACGGGCCGTGAACCAGCTGACGAGGCTGCAGGACCGGATCCGGCAGAGTGCGGGCAGCGAGAACAGCCCCAACGCCATGACCGAAGAATGGAAGCAGACCGGCGTGGATACCCTGATCCAGACGCTGCGGGACGACCTGCAGACGACAAAGGACACAAAGCTGACCAAACTGCACGAGCAGCTGGCCGAGGCAGAAGTTTTACCGGACAGCGAGAAAGCATGGGCACTGCAGGAACGGCTGCGCAAACGCATCAAGGAGACGGAGAACCGCACCTATCTGCCCATGACGGTGGATCAGATGCGGATGCTGAAGGCTATTACCAGCTCGACGCTGCATGTGATCCGCAATGCAAACAAGACGGTGAGTCTTGCAAAGGCTGAAGAAGTGAGCGCAATCGCAGAAGGCGCAGCCAGCGAGGTGAATGCCAGCAAGGGCAACCACCCCGGCGGAAAGCTGGACGGCGTGCACAATCTGCTGACAAAGTATCAGTTGGATATGCTGGGCGCGGAGCGGGTGTTCCGTATGCTGGGCGGCTACGCGAAGAACGGCCAGATGGAAAAGATGGCCCAAATGCTGAACGACGGCCAGTACCGGCAGACGAAGATCACCGTGGAAGGCGAAAAGCTGTTTGCCAACGTGACCGGAAAAGAACACGTGAAGGAAATGCAGAACTTTGCAGGCCCGGGCGCAGACCTTGTGGACGTGGGCCTGACCGATGTGAAGGGAAAGAAAGCCGAACTGACCCATGCACAGCTGTGCAGTTTGTACATGCACCTGCACAACACCGACAGCCTGAACCACCTGATGAACGGCGGACTTGTGATTCCGGATGCAAAGCTGTACAACAAAGGTGACATTGAGCAGGCTTACCAGAAGGGACAGACCGTACATCTGGGAATGCTGACGGATGCGGACGGGACCCCGACAGCGGATAGCATCCTGCAGACGGTGGAAGCGGCCATGACTGACTATGACCGGGCATGGTGCGCGGACATGAAAGAGTTCTTCGACAACTACACCACGAAGCTCATCAACGAGACGAGCCTGCAGCTGGTGGGCTACCAGCGGGCAACCGTGAAAAACTACTATCCCATTGCGGTGGATAAATCGGTGCTGGCGACCCAGATCGACGGCCTGAATCTGGACGCGACCATTGAGGGACGCGGTTTCCTGAAGAACCGCGTGAAGAGCGGACAGCCCGTTTTGCTGGAAGAATGCGCAAATGTGGTGCAGCGCAGCCTGCGGGACACGGCGGCGTATGCGGGCCTGGCCGCGCCCATCCGGGACGTGCAGAAGATCCTGAACAGCGGCGTGGAGACGCGGGAAAGGCTTGCAAACCTGAAGAACGGCATCATCAAGGAACAGTGGGGCAAGGATGCGGTGAGCTACATCGATGACCTGCTGACCGACCTGCAGACTACCCAGCGCAAGCGGCCCAGCACCTTTAACAAAGTACTGGGAAACCTGCGCGGGAACTATGCAGGCGCAGTGCTGACGCTGAACCCGGGCGTTGCCATTGCGCAGGCGGCAAGCTGCCCACAGCAGCGGCCGTACTGGGCGGCGACACCATGGCGGCAGTGGTACCCTTTGTGAAGAACCTTTCGCCCAAGGCGCGGACAGCGCTGGAAACGGAGATCAAAGAGCACGGAGACGTGCTGCTGGACTGGCGCAAGCGCGGCAGCCAGAACGGCGAGCTTGCCAGCATTGGCAAGCAGGAAACATTGGCGGAAAAGGGCATGGACAAGCTGCCGAACTGGCTGACCGGCTGGATCAACGGGATGGACGAAGTGACGGTAGCAGCCCTGTGGGAAGGCAGCAAGCGATACGTGCAGAACCACACGGCCGAGTTTGAAGGCGCGGAGGTGACAGGCAGCCCGGCCTATTGGGAAGCGGTGAACCGCACCTATCAGAAGGTGATCGAGCAGACACAGCCCAACTACACCGTGATGCAGCGGGCGGGCATTCAGCGCAACCCTAACGAACTGCTGAAGCAGCTGACCATGTTCACCACCCAACGTTTCCAGAACTACGGCATTCTGGCGGATGCCATTGGCGATTACAGGGCACAGGCGGAACGCTACCGGCAGAACCAGAGCGATGAAAACAAAGCGGAATTGCAGCGGGCAAAAACACAGCGAAACCGGGCTGTTGTGAGCCAGGCGGCACAGACGGCGGTGTTTGCGATCATGAAGATTGGCGCAGATTTCCTTTTGCACCGGTGGGACCGGGAGCAGGACGAAAACGGCGATGTGACCGTGAAGAGCATGTGGAAACGGTTTGCAAGCCTGTACACAGAAAGTTTTGCGGGAAACTTTTTGTACGGAAGTGAGTTATACATCTGATCGACAATGCTGTGAACGGTAAGGATTACGACGTGCTGAGTGCAGCAAGCATCAGCGTGGTGAATGATCTGGCCGGAGATGTGCAGAAGTTTTTTGCGGAGTTCCGGAAAGACACCAGTGAAATGGACGAAGAACAGCTGCAAAAGCACCACAATAAGCTGATGCAGCGCAGCATGACGCTGCTGGAGGACAGCTTTGAAGTGGCGGGTGTACCCTACGGCAATGGACGGAAGATTGTAGAAGCGGTAAAGGGCTACTATGGTGACCTTGAAAATCTTGCGCACGGAGGACAGTTCAGCTTTAATTCTGTGCCGCAAAGCGCCACCGGCCAGTATGACCGGCTGTACAACGCCTATGCCGGCGGCGACAGCGACGAAGCAAAGGCCGCAGTGGAGAAGCTGAACGCTATGGTGGAAGCGGGAACCATTGCGGAAAACAAAATGTACAGCCAGCTGAAGAGCCGCCTTGTAAAGTACGACGTGCGGGTGCGGCAGGCTGCTGAAGAGCAGAATGCAGGAAACGACCAGAAGCGGTACGAGCTGGAAAACGAGATGATCGAACAGCTGAGCGAAGTGCTGGGCCTGCCGAAGGGAAAGCGCGGGGATGTGGTGGACTGCGTGACCGGCGCGGTGAACCAGCTGGCCGAAACGCAGCTGAAGGGCGACAACGCCAGCGCGACAGATGACCTTGTGGAAGCTGTGGACAGTTGGGACGCAGGTGCTGTGCAGGAAGAATATGACAGGCTGGCGAAGGCGGGCAAGAGCGCGACGACACTTAAAAGCAAGATCACCGAGACGGCAAAGCCGGAATACCTTGCGGGCAGTGATGCAGACCGGCAGCAGATGGAAGAAATGCTGTTGGCGCTCAAGGACGCGGACGGCAAAGAGCTGTACACGGAGAAAAACTTTGCCCAGTGGGTGAAGGAGGCAGAAAAGAAAGCAGAGGAAGGACCGGAACCGGACCCGTATGCGGCAGTGAGGTAAGAAAAGAAAAATCCCCCGGCGCGATGAATTTCACGCCGTGGGATTTGTATATGTGGTTCTTTTGAAATGGAAAAGTTTGAAAAAAGTCCGCAGTGTTATTACGGACGTTTGTGTGATAGGCTGAGAAGGACGGAAGGAGGCAGCGGGATGCGGGTGAAAATTATTCGGAAAAACTTTGGCGGTGTGGAGTTTGGCCCGGAGATGCGGGGTGCTGCATCTGGCGGGCAGAGCAGCGCCAATGTGGAAAGGCTGAAGTTTGAGCTGCCGCAGGAGTGGGCCGGATGTGCCGTGACGCTGCACATCCAGCGGCAGGACGGCACACTGCCGACACCGATCCTGCTGGACGAGGAGCACAGCGCAGCAGTGGGCAAGGAATTTACCGCCAGCCCCTGCGGCAGCTGGATGCTGCTGGCTCTGGGTGAGGACGGATACCGGGCGTGACCCGACGGCCCGGTATGACTGCTATGAAACACTGAACACAGACGGCGATGCAGAGATCAGCCCGACGCAGTACGAGCTTTTTGTGGCGCGGGTGCTGGGATATGCGACCGGGGCACAGGAAAGCGCAAAGGAAGCGCGGAACGCGGCCGCAGCAGCAAAGCAGGACGCAGACACTGCAGCGACAGCCGGAGCGAACGCGGCAAGGGCGGCAAAAATGGCACAGGAAGCGGCAGGCAGCGCCCAAGGCGATGCGGAGCGGGCGCAGCGGGCTGCAGATCGTGCGAGAATTTTGCGCCGCCCGAAGATGGCGCGGTGGTAAGTGTGAACGGCAGGGGCGGCGTTGTGACTCTGACGGCGGAGGATCTTGGTGCGGTGGGAGCGAACAGCGCGGGCTACGTGAAGAGCATTTCGCTGACAGACCGCACCCTGACACTGACCTTCGGCGACGGAAGCACGAAGACCATGCAGACCAAGGACACCACGGCACTGGAAAACATGACCGGCATCCTGCCCGCAGCACATGGCGGCACCGGAAAGAATACCCCGTTGACTGCGGACGACGTGGGTGCGGTGGAAAAGGGAAGCGGTGACTACCTGAAGAGTGCAGAGCTGCAAAACGGAGAACTGGTGCTGACCTTTGGCAGCGGCGACACCGTGCACTACACCCTCCCCGCCGCCACCACCACCACGCTGGGCGGTGTCAAGCTGAGTGACGACTTCACGGCAGATGCAGACGGCACGCTGCATCTGGCGGGCGGTACTGCCCCGGATCCTTACCCCGTGGGCAGCATCTACCAGAGCACCGCACGTACAAGCCCTGCCGCACTGTTCGGCGGTACATGGCAGGAGATTGCGCAGAACCGGGTACTGATGGGTGCTGGCAGCGGCCACGCAGCGGGCACCACCGTGGAGGCCGGACTGCCGAACATCACAGGCTCTTTTGTCGCGGATGTAAAAAAGGGTGAACATAAGGTATCCGGCGCATTCACTGCCGGCAGCGCGATCGCATCTACGGGCGAATACAATTCCTTTTCTGATGTATATAAGTTCAGTCTGGATGCGTCCAAGTCTAATGCCATCTACGGCCGCAGCGCCACCGTGCAGCCTGCCGCCTACTATGTGCACATCTGGCGGCGCGTGGCCTGAGAAAGGAGGTTTTGAGCGATGATCCCTGTGACATTTGACACTGTGGCAACATTGCAGTTTGGCAGTGAGGGTCACCCGACCAGTCTGCACTTTGCCATCCCGGAAGAGTGGAAAACCTGCAAAATCAGACTCCACCTGCGGCGCAGCGACGGTAGCTTTGTGCCCCCGATGCAGCTGGACGAAAATGGATGCGTAAAAGTAAACCGCAGTGACTCCGGCAAGACCGGCGGACAGTGGATGCTGTCGGCTGAAAGTCCTGACGGAAAAGTATCTTACTCGCGAATCGGCAAATATGTGACCCCCATGGAGGTGACACAATGAAGATCCTTGACGAGACCGGCGCGGTCGTGGAAAACCCGGACCTGACGCTTGGGTATCTGACCACCAGCACTGAAGAGATCACCCACCTGCCGTAGAGGGCGTGGAGGAGCAGTGGCACTGGGAGACCGTGACCGAGTATCCGAACGGCGGCATGGACGTGCAGCGGGTGGTGGATGTGCTCGGCGTACAGGCGCAGGAGGAATGGGTGGAAAAGGTACCCATCCAGAGATACATCCGCTACACCGCCGAAGAGCTGGCCGCGCAGGAAGAAGAACGCAAAAAGCAGGAAGCAAAGGACAAGCTGCCGGAGACGGTGGCGGCGCTGAATGCCGCTCTTGCCGACGCAGACGCTTTGAACCTTGACCAGGACTACCGCATGACTCTTTTGGAGCTGGGCGTGACCGATGATGAAACCACCGCATAAACAGAAAGGAATGACTACTATGGCACTTTATAACACCTGCAAGCGCATGATCGAGCGCGGCCAGACCGCCGGTATGGAAAAGAAGCTGGATATCTTCTACGCCGCCGCCAAGCTGACCGATGAACAGTACGCAGAACTGACCGAGATGCTGACCGAAAAGACCAGCGCCTGACCGGGCCGTGAAAGGACGTGATACATATGGCGATCAAACAGTATAGCCTGAAGAAGGACGGCGCAGCGCAGCTCTCCCCCGCGTTCCGCGTGCGGGAGTTCCGCTGCCGCGACGGCACCGACACCATCCTCATTGACGAGGGCCTTGTGGTGCTGCTGCAGTGCATCCGGGAGCACTTCGGCAAGCCCGTGACCATCACCAGCGGCTACCGCACCGCCAGCCACAACGCAAAGGTGGGCGGCTCTAAATCCAGCCAGCACCTGCTGGGCCGGGCCGCTGACATTCAGGTGCAGGACACCGACCCGCTGGCTGTGGCCGCCTACGCCGAAAGCCTGATGCCCGGCTGGGGCGGCGTGGGCCGCTACCCGGTCAAGGCAGGCCGGGCAAAGGGCTGGGTGCACGTGGACACCCGTCCGAACAAGAGCCGGTGGACGTTGTGAGGGGGACAACATGGCAAGTTACCTGATTTCTGATGCACCTTATGCATCGTGGCTCTCCGAGGTATTAGCTACACTGGAAGAGCACAAAATCAGTCAGCTCGCGATAGCTGCACCTTTGCCCACAGGTGAAGTGTTCACCGGCTATTTCGGTATGGACACGATGGACAAGGCGCTAATCGCAACGAACATTCAGGCCGACGCTACCATGGATGTGGTCTGTGCCAACGGCCAGCGCATCCAACAGGCGTGGGAAGATAACATTGAAGATTCGGAGGATTGATACCAATGCAGCAGATTTTCTCGTACATCTCCGCGCACTGGATGGAGGGATCCATCTGGCTGCTGGGTCTTGGCTGGGGCTACCTCGTAAAGAAAGTAACCGAGTACAAGACCATCAAGGACGGCCTGCTGGCCATCATGCATGACCGGCTGTATCAGGTGTGCACCTACTACATCCAGCAGGGCTGGATCGATGCCAGCGGCCTGAAGAACCTCGAATACTTATACCAAAGTTACCACGCGCTGGGCGGCAATGGCACCGGCACCGAGCTTTATAACCGGGCCAAGGCGCTGCCCATCCGCGATTAAATGCAAGCCCGGCGCTGCCGGGAGAAAGGACCTGACTATGACCGCACACACCTACAACGCACCCACCATCTCCGCAGGCACCATTGCCCGCACCGCCTGCCTGCTGCTGGCTCTGACCAATCAGGTGCTGTCTGCACTGGGCAAGCCCGTGCTGCCCATCGAGAGCCAGACCGTGGAGCAGCTGGTCACCGCTGGTATCACCACCGTGGCCGCGCTGGTCGCGTGGTGGAAGAACAACAGCTTCACCCCTGCAGCCCTTCAGGCAGACCAGACCTACGACAAGCTGAAGGCACAGGGAAAGTAAGCTGCCCAGCCAAAAACAGCCATACATAGCAGCAGCCCCGGGGAGCCTGACGGTTCCTCGGGGCTGTTTTTGTTTGGCGTGTTTCGACGCTTTACGACGTATATCGACGTAATTGGTAAATTTTAAGTATTTTTCGGTTAGAGTTGACGCATAGAAAGGATGTGTCAACTATGATCGTTTCCGAATTGTCCACTCAAGTCAATGATCTGCTGCGCCCGATGGGCATTACACGTAACCTGAGCGCCTACAGTATCCTGTGCCAGTGTCTTGAGCTGGTCTGTGAGCAGGAAGACCGCCTGCAGGCCGTGGAGAAAGATATCTATACCCCTATCGCCGACCGCAGAAAATGTGAGCCAAAAGCGATTCAAAGCGCTGTCCGCCGGGCAGCTAAAGGTGCATGGCTCACAAACCCGGAGTATGTGCAGCAGCTGGCAGGCTATCCGCTGACCGGTGCGCCCAGCGCGGTGCAGTTCATTGAGATGTTGTACAATGCGCTGGTGAGAGCAGCCTGAAAACTTAATAGTGTTACCAAAAGTGTTACCATGATAAGAAAAAACACGCTGGTTCTGTACGAACCAACGCGCTTTTCTTTGTATGCGGGTAGTGGGGGTCGAACCCACACGCCTTGCGGCACAGGAACCTAAATCCTGCGCGTCTGCCAATTCCACCATACCCGCGTATTCTTCTATTCTGCAGCTGCGGCCAAACCGCCTTAATATAGTATCAGTTCCGGCGGAAAAAGTCAATCACTGCATTGATATTTCCGCCCTTCACAGCGCATACTATCGCCGGACGATCGTATCATTTTCCATGGCGGAAAGGGGCTTTTTGCCGATGCGCAGATCAAACTACGCCGCGCTGGCAGCATTGCGGCAACTTATCTTCTGGTGGCCGCGCTGGCGGTGTTGGGCTGGCTGTGGCACAGTCTGCCTGCTGAAATTTTGCTGGAACCCGGCCAGACCCTTACCCTGCCCCGTTTTGCCTATGTGCAGCCGCTGCGCACCGCTGGCTCCCGCAACGCGGCCAGCACGCAGGCTGCGGGCAGCTATCAGGCCACTTTGTCCATTGGCGGGTGGCTGCCCGTCAAGACTGTGCGCGCTCTGGTGGAAACACGTCCGGTGGTAACCGTGTGCGGTACGCCTTTCGGCGTTAAGATGTTCTCCGAGGGTGCGCTCATTGTGGGCTTTTCCGACCTGAACACCCCCGGACGGCACCGCAAACCCCGCCAAGAAGGCCGGGCTGCGGCTGGGCGACCGGGTGGTGCGCATGGACGACACCCTGACCGAGACGAACGATGCCGTGCACGATGCTCTGGAAACGGCCGCAGGCGCGCCGGTGCAGGTGGTCTACATCCGCAATGGTGAGCAATTCCAGACCCGGCTGACCCCCGTGTGGGACAGCACCGCCGGGCAGTGGCGCGCCGGGATGTGGGTGCGGGATTCTTCCGCCGGGGTAGGCACCATGACCTTTGTGGACAATGCCGCCGGGGTGTTTGCCGGGCTTGGCCACCCCATCAGCGACAGCGACACCGGTGAGAGCGTGGCCCTGCGCAGCGGCGAGATCGTCCCCTGCCAGATCGTGGGGTGTACCAGCGGCACCGTGGGCAGCCCCGGTGAGCTGAAGGGCCGCTTTCTGAGCACCCATGCGCTTGGCAGCATCTGCATCAACAGCAAGACCGGGGTCTATGGCAGAACACGGGCTGCATTTTCCGGCCCGGAGCTGGAGATGGCTTTTGCGCAGGAGGTGGTGCCGGGCGATGCCGAGATCTGGACGACTGTGGACGGCGAGGTGCCCAAGGCATACCGCATCCGCATTGAAAAGGTAAACGACGCAGACCCCCACCGCAACATGATCCTGCGCGTGACCGACCGGCAGCTGCTTGCCAAAACCGGCGGCATCGTGCAGGGCATGAGCGGCAGTCCCATCCTGCAGAACGGCAGACTGGTGGGTGCAGTGACCCATGTGCTGGTAAACGACCCCACGCGGGGCTACGGCATTTTTGCTCAGACCATGCTCAAGCAGGCCCGCGCTGTTGAAAAGACAGACGATACAGCGCATACGCAGACCCAAAGCGCAAAATAATTTGCGGGTTTCGATTTTCTTTGCCAAAATTTACCAATATAAACCGTTGAAAGTTCTGGAAAATTATGGTAAAATCCATGGTGTTAAGGGAACTGCACACATTGGAGGAAACAACCATGGACAAAGTTAGATTTTTGATGTCGGATACTGGTGCCCCGTTCACTGCCGCCTGCCGCGAAGCGCTGGAGCAGAAGGGCGTGGACGTGACCGTTGTGGAAAAGGACGGCAACAAGGTCCTGCAGAAAATGCTCACCGTGCGCCCGCAGGTGGTCCTGCTGGATGCTTTTATGCCCGGTCTGGATGCCCTTGCGGTAAAGCAGCGCTACAATGCCGCCGGTGAGCGGCACACCTCCTTCTTCGTGACCGGTGCCTTCCAGAGCGAAGAGATGGTACAGGAGCTGCTGGACGAAGGCTTTGCCTACTACTTTGTAAAGCCCTTTGATGAGACCGTGCTTGCCGCACGGTGCTCAAGGCGGCACTTGGCCCGGAAAAGCACATCCTGCACACCAGTGTGGACAGCGATGAGCTGACCGTTACCGAGATCCTGCATCAGATCGGCGTCCCTGCCCACATCAAGGCTACCAGTTCCTGCGGGATGCCATCCTGCTCACCATGAACGAGCCGGAGTATATCAACGCCGTGACCAAGCGTCTGTACCCGGAAATCGCCAAGAAAAACGGCACCACCGCCAGCCGGGTGGAGCGCGCCATCCGCCACGCCATCGAGGTGGCATGGGACCGGGGTGATGTGGACACCCTCAACAGCTACTTCGGTTATACCATCCATAACCTGCGGGGAAAACCCACCAACAGCGAGTTCATTGCGATGATCGCTGACAAGATGCGGCTGGACAAACGCCAGAGAGTGGGCTGATTTTTTTCATAGAATCCGCCGTCGTTCATATTCTGATAAGAGCAAACCAAACAGACAAAGGAGGTTTTGCTCTTGAAGCTTGCAGAATATCTCGCACGGCGCAGGCGGGCCAGAGTTGCTGCCGTGATGCTGTTCGCCCTCATTATGGGGTTTGTATCTGCTGCGCCGCCGGTCGTCACCGGATGTCAGGCGCAGGATCTTACCCCGGCACCGGACACTTCGATGCTCTCCCCCGCCATTTCGGCTCTGGCACAGGAGCAACAGGAGCCTGCTGCCCAGCCGCTGCCGGAAAAGTGGGTCTGCCTGACCTTTGACGACGGCCCCAGCAAGACCACACCGGATGTGCTCAGCGCGCTGAACGCAGCCGGAGTGCACGCCACATTTTTTGTGGTGGCTACCGGTTACAACGAGAAGTATCTGCCCCTGCTCACCGAAGCGGTCAGCGCCGGGCACCAGATCGCGCTGCACTCTGCTTCCCACGAGTACAGCGATATCTACCGCAGCAGCGACGCTTATTGGGAGGACATTGCCCTTTTAAAGGAGCGCATTGCGCCCTATGTGGATGCCGAGAGCATCCGGTATCTACGGTTTCCGGGCGGCAGCACCAACACCGTCAGTCGGCGCTACGGCGGCAAAAGCCTGATGAAGCAGCTGAAAGCGAAGTAGAGCAAAAAAGGCTGGCAGTGGGTGGACTGGAACGTGTGCGCCGAGGACGCCGTAGGCGGGCACCCAAGCGCGGGCACCATCTACGCAATGTGGTGCACGAGACCGGGCAGCAGACGAACTGCATCGTATTGATGCACGATTCTTCCTCCACACACACCACCGCCGAAGCACTGCCGGACATTATCCGGTGGTATGCAGACAACGGCTACACCTTTTTGACCGTTGCCGAGGCTCTGCCGCTAAGCTGAGCAGACTGGCCCAGTTACAGCCGGTGTTCAAAGCCGCGGCCCAGCAGGACCCCTGCCGCTGCCAGTGCTGCCAGCCAGAGCCAGTCCGCTCCGCCGGTCGCCACCCAGCCTGCCGCCAGAATGGCGGCAAAGGTGAACGCTGCGGGCAGAAGGATGCGCAGGACCTGCAGCTGTCGCTCCCGCCGGGACGGCAGCCCGGTGTTCAGCTGTTCCGGAGATGCAGCATCACAGCAGATCTCATCGCGGTACTTGCCCGGGTTGCGGTAGGCTTTGTATAGGATCCCATCCAGCGAAAATTCCGGGTACATTCCTTCTTTTGTCAGGCTGAGCTGCATCCCGTGTTCCTCTGCATACGCCTGCAAGGCCGCGGCAAACTCCTGCGGCGTGTTGATGCTGCCCTGCGGGATAAAGAAAAAGTGTTTCTGATGCTGCACCTGCGCCAGCGTGCGGTAATCCTGCACCCAGCCGCAGAAAAAGTTCTGCGGCTGCGCAGGGTCCTCCATCCGGGACAGGCAGGCGTCCACATCCAGTGATGCCACAGACGGGTCCTGCCGGGCCAGTTCTGCACAAAAACGCGCCGCCCCTTCCAGCTGCTTTGCGCGCTGTTCCAGTGCGGTCTTTTGCTCCCGCAGGACACTCCCCAGCGATGCATCGCCTGCAAGCACGGATCGGATGACCGGAAGCGGCACATCCAGCATCCGCAGCATCCGGATGAACCGGAGAGTGCGGATGTCCTGTTCCGTGTAATCACGGTAGTCGTTGCCAGGCAGCCGGGCGGGATTCAGAAGTCCTTCTTTTTCATAGAAGCGGATATTGGGGGCAGACACCCCGCTCTGTTTCGAAGCCTGTTTGATGTTCATTTGCTTCACCTCCGCACTCACATTACACCTTAAAGACACTTGAAGGTCAAGTTTTTTCAAAAAAAGCCCCGGAAAACCTGCTGCTGCGGGCATTCCGGGGCCAAATCTTATTCCGCGTTCTGGCAGAACAGCGAGAAGGTGCGGTAGGCCATGTACAGGTCGGTCTTGTGGATGACCTCGAAGGGCGAGTGCATGGACAGCACCGGCACGCCGATGTCCAGCACCGGGATGCCCCGGTTGGCCACGTACTTGGCAATGGTGCCGCCGCCGCCCAGATCCAGACGGCCCAGCTCACCGATCTGCATGCCACGCCGTTGGCATCCAGCAGGCGGGTGATGTCCCCTACCAGTTCAGCGGAAGCATCGCTGGCAGAGCTCTTGCCGCGGCTGCCGGTGTACTTGAAGAAGGCCACGCCGCGGCCGGCATAGGTGCCGTTCTGCTTTTCAAAGGCACCTGCCCAAGACGGGTCGTAGGCAGCGGTCACATCGGCGGAGAGACACACGCTGTTCTGGAAGGCAAGGATGTCGTCCTGACCAGCGGCGCGGCACAGCAGCTGCATAAAGTGGAATACATACATGCTCTGCATGCCGGTCACACCGTCAGAGCCGATCTCTTCCTTATCGGTCAGCACGCAGACGGTGGTGTGCACAGGATCTTTCGTCTCGATCTCGGCCATAAGGGCGGGGTATGCGTCCACACGGTCATCGTGACCGTAGCCGCCCACCATAGAGCGGTCAAAGCCCACGTCCCGGGCCTTATGGGCGGGCACCACCTCGATCTCAGCGCGGGTGAAGTCCCGCTCGGTGATGCCGTACTTTTCGTGCAGCAGCATCAGGGTGTTCAGCTTGACGGCCTCCTTGATGTCGGCATCCTCCACAGCGTCGGAGCCGATGAGCACGTTCAGCTCTTCGGCCTTGATGCCCTCGCTGAGCTTGCGGTCGTTCTGCTCGGCACCCAGATGGGGCAGCAGGTCGGTGATGCAGAACACGGGGTCATTCTCGTCCTCACCCACTGCAAAGGACACGCTGGAGCCATCGGCACGGGTGAACACGCCGTGGATGGCCAGCGGCATGGTGCCCCACTGGTACTTGCGGATGCCGCCGTAATAGTGGGTCTTGAAGTAGCTGAGGTGGTTTGCTTCGTACAGCGGGTTCGGGCGCAGGTCCAGACGGGGGCTGTCGATGTGGGCGATCACCAGACGGAAACCCTCCTCAAAAGATTTCCGGCCGATGGTAGCGGCCACCACCGCCTTGTGCTCCTGCACAAAGTAGATCTTCTGGCCGGGGGCATAGGTCTTTTTCGGCTCAAACTTTTCGTAACCGGCCTCCAGCAGCAGCTTTTCGCTGGCGGCGGCAGCTTCGCGCTCGGTCTTGGCAGCGTTCAGGAAGGCTTTGTAGCCTTCGGCAAAGGCTGTAGCCTTCTCCTTCACGTCGGCGCTCTTGTCGGCGGCGTACTCCGGCTTGTAAAGCAGCTGTTCGGCAGCCTGCTTTGCGGTAAGTTTCTCGCTCATGTTCCTTATCTCCTCTCAGCTTTCTGCATAGATACGCTGATACCGCGCATAGCAGGAAGTGATCTTTTTTACGTAGTGGTTCATCTGGCTGTAAGGGAAGCCCTGCAGGGTCTCGCCGTCTGCGGAGTGCTCTTCCATCTGTAAAAGAGCATCTACCGTGCCCCACCCGCTGTGATAAGCAGCAGCGGCAGTGGCAACATCGCCGTTGTAGCGCTCCATGCACAGGTGCAGGTAATAGCATCCGAACCGGATGCTGGTCTCCGGGTCGTAGAGATTTGCAAAGAGCAGTCCTTCGTCCGGTGCGATCTTGCTGCGCAGCCAGATAAAGGTCTCCTCGGTCATCTGCATCAGGCCCCGGGCATCCACAGTGGAGGTGGCCTGCGGGTCAAAGCCGCTTTCGGTGCGGATGAAGGCATCCACCAGAAGCGGGTCAAGGCCGTAAGTCTCCGCCCACTGGTCCACCAGCACTTCGTACTTGCGGGGGTATAAAAGCCGTTCTGCCCTGTCCCACAAGTTGGGCACCAGCACAAACAGCAGGATCAGCGCCATGCCCAGCAGGAACAGCCTGCGGCTGCGCATTTTTTTGCGGCGGCGTGCCTTCTGGGCGCGGAGAGCGCGGCGGATGCGGGCCGTCTCCGGGTCGTACTGCGGTGCAGGATCTTGTTCGTTATATCGTTTGTTCAAAGTTCTTTTCCCGCACCTCCTTCTGCCAGAAGCTTTGTGCAGAGCTGCTCTGCCGCAGCCTGCAGATGTGCAAGGCTGGAATCGTTGCGCAGCACATAGTCTGCCTGCGCGGTGAGGGTGCTTTCCGGTGTCTGGGCGTTCAGGCGGCGGGCGGCCATCTCGGCGAGATGCGTCCCGGGCCACGATGCGGGCCACACTGGTCTCAAACGGTGCCGTGACCACGCACAGGCGGTCACACTCGGCCTGCGCCGCAGTCCCCACGATGACCGCGCCAT
>ENA-OQCF01000045-OQCF01000045.1-human-gut-metagenome-genome-assembly--contig:-NODE-45-length-44393-cov-4.762233_pt1 | contig 44393 bp, 59 predicted proteins | sample MGYA00242756_ERZ504573 | MGnify/ENA primary metagenome ERZ504573 (study PRJEB26092, sample SAMD00036240) | human gut metagenome | host: Homo sapiens | study: EMG produced TPA metagenomics assembly of... | reverse complement strand
CTCGCCGTCAAAATAGGTCTGTTTCACTTCTTCCTTGCTCATGCCCAGCCGCTCGGCATAGATTTCACTCAAGCTCCTTCCAGGCTTTCTATCTCTTCCATGCAACGCTGCAGGTCCTGCTTGTTGCCGTAACACCCGCCGCTCACACTGTGCAGCATCAGACGGGCATATTTGCTCATTTCTACGGGCTTGCCGCAAAGGGCTATCACACTGGCCATGCTGGCGGCTATGCCATCCACATAAATGCGGATGTCGGCCTGGCTATGGCGCAGGGCGTTGAATATCGCAATGCCGCTGTACACTTCCCCGCCGTTGCTGTTGATACGCACATGGATGCGTCGGCTCACGCGTTCGGCTTCCATCAGTTCCTGGGCTATGCGCCCGCTTTGCACCTCCGTATAGTCTCCGATGTCCCCGTACAGGAATATCGTACTGGTGCCGTCGTCACTCGTTGTAATATTGAAAAATCTGCTCATCGTCATGTCTTTACCAGCGGTTTCCCCGCCTTTCGATGGTGCGAAAATAGAACATTCCCATGGCACCAAGAAACCGCGTCCGCATCATAACGTTTTCTGGCGTTATCATAACGCTGTAACCCGTCATCATGCGTACGCGCTTTTACAAACCCCGCTTTTTCATGCAATTTTGTAACGTGATTTACAACTAAAAAGGACGATTTATGGCAGATTTGACGAATGCCCAGAAAAAGGAATGGGCAAAAACTTTGTACCTCAAGGAAAACCTCACACAGCAGGAAATCGCCGACCGGGTGGGCGTGTCACGGGTGTCCGTGTCCAACTGGGTACGGGCCGGGAAGTGGGAGGAACAGAAGGTGGGGCTTACGCTCACAAGGCAGGAACAGGTGGCTAACCTCTACCGGCAGGTGGCCGAAATAAACAAGGCCATCGCCGAACGGCCCGAAGGGAACGGTTCCCTCATCCAAGGAGGCTGACATCCTCGGGAAACTGTCGGCGGCCATACGCAACATGGAGCAGGAAGTGGGCATTGCGACATCATCAGTGTCCTCACCGGGCTCATCGACTGGGTACGGGCGGCCGACCTCGAAAAGGCAAAGGAAATTACACGCCTGGCCGATGCGTACATTAAAGACAAATTATAAAGGGATAGACAATGAAACAGACTGACAGACTCGCTCTCCTCGATTGGGAGAAGTACAAAGAAGACATCGCAAGGGCTACACCGGTCGATAGGAACATGACGGCAGCCGAACGGGAAAAACACCGGGAATATCTTGAGAAACATCCCATAGAATGGATCAAGTTCTTTTTTCCGAATTATGTCAAATATGAATTTGCCGACTTCCAGAAAAAGGCTATCCGGCGGATCATTGCACACGATGAATGGTTTGAGGTGCTTTCTTGGAGCCGTGAGCTGGCCAAATCCACCGTCACCATGTTCATCGTCATGAATCTCACGCTTACCGGACGCAAAAAGAATGTGATTCTGACCTCCAACAGCAAGGACAATGCGGTGCGCCTGCTCGATCCCTACCGGGCCAATCTCGAAGCCAACGGACGCATCATGGCATACTACGGCAAACAGGAACTGCCGGGCTCATGGACCGAGGATGAATTCACCACCAAAGGGAAGGTCTCTTTCCGCGCACTGGGTGCCGGACAATCTCCGCGTGGTTCGCGAAACGAGGCCATACGTCCCGACGTACTGCTGGTCGATGACTTTGATACGGACGAGGATACCAAGAACCCGGACATCATCCAGAAGCGCTGGGACTGGTGGGAAAATGCGCTGTATCCCACAAGGTCCATTTCCGAACCTACACTGGTCATCTTCTGCGGAAACATCATCGCCAAGGACTGCTGCGTGGTGAGGGCGGGCGAAATGGCCGACTCCTGGGACATCGTGAACATCCGCGACAAAAACGGTTTTTCCACATGGCCGGAAAAGAACTCGGAAGAGGACATCGACCGCACACTGTCCAAAATATCCAAAAAGGCGGCACAGGGAGAATATTTCAACAACCCGATTTCCGTGGGAGAGGTATTCGAAAACATTGCATACGGCAAGGTTCCGGCACTCTCCAAATTCAAGTTCCTCGTGGTGTATGGCGACCCGGCACCGGGCGAAAGCAAGGGTAAGAAAGGCAAATCCTTCAAGACGGTTTCGCTCTGTGGCAAATTGGGTGGCAGGCTTTACGTCATCAAGACTTTCCTGGCACAGGCGCTCAATGCGGAGTTCATTGACTGGTATGTCCGGATGCTTGAATTTGTCGGGGGCAAGACCAATGTCTATTGCTACATGGAGAACAACAAGCTGCAGGACCCTTTCTTCCAACAGGTGTTCAAACCGCTGGTGGCAAAAGTACGCCGCGAACAGAAGATTGCGCTGTTCATCCGGGGCGACGAGGAGAAGAAGACGGACAAGGCTACGCGCATCGAGGCCAACCTTGAACGCTCAACCGCGAGGGGAACCTCATCCTCAACGAGGCTGAACGGGACAATCCGCACATGAAGGAACTGGAGGATCAGTTCAAGTTGTTCACCCTGACCATGCGCTATCCGGCCGACGGACCGGATGCGGTCGAAGGGGCGAACCGTATCATTGACGAACTGATCAGGCGCATTGAACCGCCCGTATTCCGATCACGGAAGGATGTAAGAAAACGGAATAAGAAAAGATTATGACAACTCTAAAACAATAGGACTATGAGCAAATTTGTTGAACTTACCGATTACGATGCGAGCATCCACCGAGACATCCTCGACGCACTGGTTCGCGAAGACGAAACGGTCATTGAGGTTTGCGAGGACAGGGCCATTGCCGAAATGCGGTGTTATCTGGGCAAACGCTACGACTGCAACAAGATTTTTGCAGCCACCGGCGAGAACCGTAACCAGCTCGTGCTGATGATGGTCATCGACATGGCGGTCTATCACATCTTCTGCATCCACAACCCGCAGAAACTTTCCCAGGTACGCAAGGATCGTTACGAACGGGCGGTGGAATGGATGAAGGCGGTGGCCGACGAGGACATTTCAATCGAAGGGGCTCCGCTGCTGCCCGAGGAACAAAGGGCGGGCAGGTCGGATTTCCGCATTCAAAGCAACCGCAAACGAACGAACCACTGGTAAAAAGCAAGCATCATGAAAAAGAAAAACAGAAAAAACAACAAAGCCGGCATCATCACCGTAGGGGGAAACTTCACGTTGCCGGGACAAAAGAGACCGAATGTGATTGTGCTCACACAGCCCAAACGCTTCGGGCTGGACATTTCCGACTACATGGCAGCCGTAAGGGTGGCCGAGAATGTCGATTTCTCGCGACGTTACAAACTTTATGACTCTACGAGGACATTCTGATGGATACCCACCTTTCCTGTGTGCTCGAAAAGCGAAAGAATGCCGTGCTGTGCTCCAACATGGAATTCCGGGTGGACGGGAAGCCCGACGATAAAATCAACGAACAGATACAGTCGCCCTGGTTCAACCGGCTGGTGGGTGACATCCTTGATGCGAAATTCTGGGGCTTCTCGCTCTGCCAGTTCTACAAGCTGCAGGAGTGGGTGGATTATGACCTGGTACCACGCAAGCATGTGGATCCGGTCAGGGAACTCATCCTGCGCCACCAGACGGACATTACCGGCCATTCCTGGAATGAATATACCGACCTGCTGTTTGTGGGTTCACCGTCCGATTTGGGGCTGTTGGCCAAGGCTGCACCTTGGGTCATCTACAAACGTAACACTACGGGCGACTGGGCACAGTTCTCCGAGGTATTCGGCATGCTATCCAGGAATATATCTATGATTCCGACGACGACGAGTCACGCCAGCGGGCCATGGAGGATGCGGCCAATGCCGGAAGTCTGGCGCAGTTCTTCCATGCCAAGGACACGGAACTCAAACTCACGGAAGCCGGAAACAAAACAGGGTCTGCCGATGTCTATGAACGCCTCTGCGAGCGGTGCAACAACGAAATTTCCAAACTGATACTGGGCAATACGCTGACCACCGAATCGTCCGAAAAAGGCACGCAGGCTTTGGGTACGGTTCATAAGAAAGTAGAGGACAAGGTACTGGAGGCCGACCGGAAGTACGTGCTCAACGTGCTGAATTACGACATGACGGACATTCTGCTGCGCATGGGCATCAACACCGAAGGGGGTACGTTCTGTTTCCCCGAACCGAAGGAAACGGATGCCGGTACCAAAATATCCATCCTCACGCAGCTGAAGAAGAACTTCAACATCCCCATCGACGACGACTATCTCTATGAGGAATTCGGTATCGACAAACCGGCCAATTACGAGCAGCTGAAGGCGGAACAAAAGACGGCTGAACAAGCGACCAGATTCCAAGCCCGAAGAAGGAGCCGGAGCCAGCGAATAAGGGACGGGATGATGAACCGACACCGAAACAGAAAAGAAACTTCCGGAACTGGCTCAAAGGTTTTTTCGTGAAAGCCCGGCAGACGGGGCAGCTTTAGACTGGTAGTCGACAGACTGTATGCGGCTGATAATGGCAGCATCTCCATGGAGTTTGACTTCTCCGAAGAGGTGCTGCGGCGTGCCTTGCTGAACATATACAGCAGGGACTTTCATCCGGCAACCGAAATCGAAATCAACCTGTTCAATGAAATATGGGCAAAGATGGACAAGGCGGCAAAGGAAGGGTTCAGCAAATCCAAGGCCATTACTCCGGACGAGGATTTCAGAAATGCCATACTCCGGAACAATGCCGTATTCTCGGCATTCAAGGTACATCGTATGCAGAATGACATGGCACGACTTTTATTGGATTCAAACGGCATTTTAAAACCGTTCGACAAATGGGTACAGGAAGTCTTGCCCATTGCTTCCCATCAGGTTCGTCACTGGCTGCGGACGGAGTATGATACGGCGGTCATCCGGGCGCATCAGGCGGCTGACTGGCAACAGTTCCTGCGCGAACGCGATATTCTGCCCAACCTCAAATGGCTACCGTCCACCTCCATTCATCCGGGGGCTGACCACCGCCCGTTCTGGAATACCATCCGGCCGATTGATGACACGTTCTGGAACATCCACCGACCGGGCGACCGGTGGAACTGCAAGTGCGACCTCACTGCCACCGACGAGGAGCCGACACCACTTCCGGACGAAGACGACAAGAACAAGCCCCAGCCCGGACTGGATAACAATCCGGGAACGGACGGCAAACTGTTTTCCGACAATCATCCATATCAGGCAGAAGCCACAAGGGTGCCCAAAAAGCGGTGGATAAACTTATGGCCCGTATTGACGAGATGATTGCGGAAATGCCGGACTACCTTACCGGGGAGGAAAAAATGGCCATTGCCCGGAACAACCTCGAAATGGAAAAGGCTCTTAAAATCAAAAAAGGAAAACCTATGGATGTGGATAAGGCGGACAAACAGAATGCAAATCCCAAACATGTGGAAGAGTATATTTTGGATTCCAAAGGAATATACCGCGATAAAAGGGGAAACAGATACCGGAAGAACAGCGATTACGATAAAAAACGGGATACTCCATACAGTATCAACTGCCAGACTTGCGCACCGGCATACGCTTTACGATTACGTGGATGGGATATTACCGCCAAAGGCAATGTCGCAGGGTCTAAACTTGAATATCTGAGTAATGGACGTGCTTTTGAAGTCTGGAAAAACACCGACGGTACTCCGGCGCAACATATAAGTATAAACAGCTGGCTTGCGCACAAAGGATACCTGAAAATGACCCCTAAAAGGTACATGGAGTATTTCAATGAGGTATGTAAGGAAGAAGGCGTATATGAATTGTGCATCGGCTGGAAAAGCGGGGGCGGGCATGCTACAATCCTGCAACGGTTTGCGGATGGTGAACTAAGGTATATCGAACCCCAAAGCGATAATTCTGCCGGTTCAGGAATGGAATGGAAAGACGTAAAATATTTATGTGAAATAGGAGCTGCGACTTCCCACAACTGCAGGGGAGTCCTGAGAATTGACAATAAGCTATTCGATGTCTCCTTCCTCGATATTTTCGATACATGAATCGATAACGTCAAGGGATAACGGACCGGTTATTTCGGTTGCGTCTTTACCGTCATACAGATAGACGAAAGGATAACCGGTACAGGAGTCCCCCGGAAACTTGAACACATAGGCTTCCTGGCCTTCATAAATACCAAGGTATTCGAAGGTGTCACCGTATTGCTCAATAAGTACACGGGCCTCGTTCTTTACTTGTTCCGGTATATTCATAACGCATAAAAGGCATATTGGAAGCCTCGGTTGCAAAGTTATAAATTATTCTTGAATTACTGATGATTATGGACATAAAAGATTTTACGGAAATGATAAAGCGGAAACGTGACAGGCTGGACAGTATGATGCGCCGCAAAATGCCAGTCATGGTAGGACGAATGGCCAAAGACCATTTTCAGGATAACTTCCGGCAGGGTGGATTTGTCAATGGCGGTCTTCACCCTTGGCCCAAAGCCAAACGGCTGTCCTCGGGAGGTTCCGATGCCGCCAGCAATTATGGAACGCTGCTCTCCGGCAGGAAACATCTGTTCAAATCGGTCGGATATACACCTGCAGACTACCGGGTAAGGGTATTCAACGAGGTGGTCTATGCACCATCAACAACTGGGGCGGGGAAATCGATGTCACCGTCACAGACCGCATGAGGCGCTTTGCATGGGCCAAGTTCTACAAGGCTTCGGGAAAAAGAAAAAAAGCCGGCACAGGGCAAAAGAAACGCGTCAAACGACGTTCCAAGCCGAAGGAACTGAATCCGCAGGCACAGTTCTGGAGGAACATGGCGCTTACCCAAAAAAAGAAACTGCACATCCGCATCCCGCAGCGCCAGTTCATGGGCGAAAGCGAAGAATTGAACCGGCGTATCCGGGAAAAGGTGGACCAGGAAATTACCAACATTTTAAACCAATAACGATATGGACGAAATTTTTATCGCAATCATGGAACAGATTGCACAGGAAATGCCGGAACTCTCTCTCATCGACGAGGACTACGGACAATTGGAAATGGGAGCAGAAGAAGACCAGTACCCGGTCACTTTCCCTTGTGTATTAATCGGAAATACAAACTCCGACTGGCACGACCTCGGATACGGGGCACAGAAAAGCGAATCCGCACTGACCGTCCGGCTGGCCATCGATTGTTACGACGATACAAGCTACGCATCCGGCACGTATGACAAGGTGAGGGAAAGGCAGCAGCTGGCCAAGAAATTATACAAGTCGCTGCAGTGTCTGCAATGCACGGACAACGCTTCGCCGCTGGTACGCGAGAAAAGCCGTTCGTATGCCATGCCGCATTACATCAAGGTCTATGAAATGACGTTCTCATTCACACTGCACGATGAATCGGCCATGCCGTCATCTTATGGGGAATAGTTCCAGCTGGGCGGCAGTCAGACGGGGGGCTTTCACCTTGGGAACAGGCTTCAGATTGTAGTCTGTTCCCTCACGTGATTTCCGGCGGATGATGGTCATGATACGTTCCTCGGATATAAAGAATTCGCGCTCCGACAACACTTTTAAAGCATCGTCGAACCGCAACCGCTGTATTTCTGTCCAATAGTAGTAACGACGGCATAGTGCCTCGTCACGCAGCTTGATCAGTTCTTTATCCCGTCCTTTGCCCATACATTTTATTTCTCTTACAAAAATAACTGATTTCCATCTATTTTAAGAACAAAAGCGCCGCAATTATAACAACTGCGGCGCTTTCTGTTTATAGGGTTAACGGGTTTCGGCTACAAACGGCAGAAACTGGGTTCAATGCGGGTCCATACGCCGTTTTCAGGGTTGCGGCGGCTGAAGTAGTAGTTGGTGGCATTGCGCTGCACTACATTAGCTTCCTTGAACAGGCGCATGATGTCTGCATACTCTTCATCGAACTTATCTTCCAGTTCATACAGCTTTGAAATGCTCTTGTAGTCCAGGTCGCCCATCTTGTTGCGCTCCAGCAGGGTCATGGCCATCTGATACATCGGATCATCAGAACCTTTCTCGCTGTTCTGCATGTAGCGCTTCAAATAGTCAATCAGACGGTCGGCTGCCATGTCGGCTCGTTCATCGAAGCCTTTCACCTTGTTGCTTTTCACTTCCAGACGGAAGTCTCCGTCCGTAATGGTATAGCTGCGCTGTTCGTCGCTTTTCACCTGGCCGTATTCCTTCATCACCTTGGTAAAGGCATCGGCTTCTTTTTCCAGCCATCCGCGGAACCCGGTCACGGCATTCACCATCTCAAGAACGTTGGTCTTTACTTCGTGCATAAACTCACCGCGTAATGCCTCGTAAGTTTCACGACGGGCGATGCGGTCTTCTTTCTCTTCTTGCTGCAGCTGGGCCATGAGGGCTGCTCGCTGTTCTTTACTCAGGGACTTGATGTCCACACTTTGATTGTTCTTTTCCATTTTAAATCATTTTAGTTGTTAATCAGCTATTACTTTGTCATCCTTCAGCAGCAAAGCGAATGTCCTGTCTCTTTCTGCTTTGGTTTCAAACTTCTTGTATGTCTTCCAGCCACCGTTTATGCCGGTACACATCTTTATCCTCGGGCCTGGATAATCATCCTTTCGTATTATACAGAACCCCGCTTTTATCAGCTTGTCTTGGTCATCTATCCTCATAATCATCCTGCTTTTCCGGTTCATCGTCTATCAGCATGGCCTCCCCATTGGCATACGCCCAGTCGGCCAGTTCGTTGAAAAACTCCGCTGCATCCTGGTTCTCCATATCGGATGTCGTAAGGGTCACGTCTTTTCTTATGCGCTCAAGCACTTCATGTGCTTTTTTATCCATATTGCTCTATTTATCGGTTAAACCTCCTTTTCGTTGGATAGCCCGCAGTTTGATGGCCAGTTGTTCCAGCTCGGCTGTACTAACCTGAACAAAGGGCTTGCCGGCTATCCGGGGGTTGTTGCAGAATTCGTTCACCCGGTTCCAGTCGGTGGTGTCTATACCCAACTGTTGCATCAGCTTCAGGCAGACGCTGCGTTTCCGTCGCAGTTCCTCGCGAAGTTTCTGCCGCCATTCGTCTTGTCCGCTCAGTTTCTCCAGAGCAGTACAACAAACTTCATACTCCTTGGCCGTCATTTCCTTCAGACTGTCTGTCCGGTTCCACGTGTACTGCAGCACGATTTGTTTTTTGAATTCCTCCCGATCGCCCTGATAAGGCAGTTTGTTGAACAATGCATAGAACCGGGCGAAATTGGTTACTTCCTGTGCCATATCATCCTTTCACTTTTTTCTCCACTGAAAGAATTGCCAAACTTATCATCATAAGTTTTACAGACTGGCTGTCCTCTTCAAACAAATCAATATCCGCAACCACAGGCTCACCGCTCATGGTGTTCCATATTTGCTCTACCTCTTTCGTCTTCTTTTGATTCATCAAAAAGAGATACGCGTCATACTCGGAACGGTCAAATTCAAATACGACCTGAACTTTCTGTTTTTCTTCCATACATTCACTATTAAAAGGTTATTCAAACAATACTTTAATGCCACACGAACTGGCTACGTCAAGCTCCAGTTTGGCTCCCTTGCTCAGTTCCCAGTCCTTCAGCATGTAGATATAGTCACAAGCCAGCAACAGGGCAATGTCGGCCCGCATGTGGGCTCTCCAATGAGCTTCATCCGGCAATCCGTTCCTGAAAGGGTTTACAGGATCATAGCCTTGTGCCATCAGTTTCTCCTCGGCACGGCTGAAGGCTTCCTTGCGCTCATTCATATCATAGTGCGCGATGGCTCCGCTGATGTACACTTTCCCGGCACCGGTCGCTTCACCACGTTGAAAAGCCTTGTGTCGTTCCCACCGTTCCGGAACCACCACACTGTAGTTGCACGATTGGCAGCAGCAGCCTTCTTCTTTCACCGGGAACGGATTGTATCCGTAGCCTCATACTCTTTGCCGCAGATGCAGCACACTTTCTTTTCTTCTTTCTTTTCCATCACTTCAAATCTTTAATGTTTATTTGGCAGGACGGATGCCATACCTGAATATTCCGAGCAAACATCACATCCCTGGTTTCTATCACTACGTGTCCCTTTGTCTTGGCCCTGCGCAGACGGAGGTCGCTTTGTATGTTACGTTCTACCCAATCGTCCACCACGGCCTCCGCTTCCTGTTCTTTCAGGAGTATCTGGTACAGCTTATTCTCCCATTCCATCATTCAAATAATCCTCCATATTATCGTCCTTCAATGTTTTGGCAGCACCTTCTTCCCATATCACGTAGGGCTCACCGGGCCGCTCCATAAAGCGGCTTTTGCACCAGGCTTTGAAACAGCTTACCATGATTTTCACATCGGCATCATATTCCACCTTGCGGGCGCTTCTACCTGCCGGATGAAGCCCCTCGGCATGGCTGATGAAGATAAACAGTTTCTTGGGATGACGTTCCTTGAACTCCTTGTAGGTTTTGTAGTTCAAGCCGCTGTATTGGAAGCTGTCGATAATCACGATTCCGGGACTGCCTCTGCGCCGTAACCGTTCCTCCAATTGCTCCATCGGTTCCCGGTCAAGGATAATCAGCTTCTTTTTCACTTCACCCATCTTGTGCCGTTTCAGGCTCATCTGGAACGACAAACCGGTACTTTCTTCCAAACTGTCATAAATTACGCGTCCGAAGCTACACAGGTACTTGGCCAGCTGCATCACAAAGCTGCTCTTACCGTTTCCGCTGGCTCCCCAAATAATCCACACGCCGCTCTTGGCCGGGTTGCCTATCGAGGTTTGCCAGTCCCCGGAAAACTCGAACCGGGGAATCTTCATGTTCAGCACCTCACCGGGACTGTAGGCTCTCTTCAGTTTCACGGTTACCTCCTTTCAATTCTTCAATAAGAGCATCAGCATAGTCCACAGCAAGTCTGGCAACTTGTTTTATAGACATTATACCTGATGAATTGCTTCTTACTACCGGAAGCATGCTTTTGGCAATTTCATATCTGCGCTGTTCCCAGTCTATCTCATTCGCTTTTCTCATCTCGCGATGGATACCGATAACAGCATCCATCGCTTGCATTTCTATCTTGCTTATCATGCCTGCATCCTCCTTAATTTTTCGATTTCGGTATATACGCGCCGCAAGCCGCCTCCGGTGCTATGAACAATCTTGGCAATGTCGGCACCGTCCGGGGCATTGATTTTTGCGACGATGGCAGCCTGTGCCTTCAGAAACTTTTCGCGTTCCTGCGCATCGTCCGGGGTCACCTTGCTGTAGGAGTCACCGTAGCGGCTCAACATTTCGGTATAGCCCACCTTCTTGCCTTCGATGGCGCGGTTGATCTTCTCCTTTAATCCGTCGGCACCCATCATATACCAGGCACAGCAGCGTTCCGTAGCGTTCCAAAGCGCCTTTAACTCCAGGAAGGCTTCATACTGCAGGTCCCCGGCTTCATCCAGGATAACCAGGGGCGTATCAATCGTGCGCAGGTAGGCCACCAGATCCTCATACACGTCGCTATAGCGTCCGTTGCTGGTCACACCGAATTCCTTGGCAATGTAGCGTATCAGCTTCAGTTTGGTCTTCACCTGGCTGCAGTCCACATATACGGCGTGCTTGTGCTGCTTCACGTAAGCTTTCGCTGTAAAGGTCTTGCCGATATTGGGCATATCGCACAGGATGGCACTCAGCCCGCTTCCCTGGCACACTTCCAGCTGCTTGCTCACAAACACGTAGGTCGGGGTCTGTGCTGCCAGCCAAGGTATTTCTGTACGCAGTTGCACGCCTAATCTTCGGGCTATACCTACCCAGTTGGCATCACTGACCTGCTTTTCATAATTGCCCCGCTTGATGGCATTGTAAACGCTGGGGGCTATGCCCAGTGCCGTGGCATGGCGGTTGTCACTGGGATAATTTTCACGGTCGCGGCTATCGCTGCCACAATACGTTGCTTTACTTCATTTGTTATTTCCATTTGAATGCTGTTTTAAATTCGTTCTAACGTCGTTAATTATATCTTGGCTACTGCATCATGCTCGAAGGCACTGATGTCCATATAGGCTGAGTAATCTTCTTCCTCGGCTTGTGCAGGAAGGGGAACGGCTTCCGCCTGTACCTCTGTTATCAGCTTTGCTTCCTCTTTGGCAAGGATGCCCACACGCTTGATCTTGCCGTCCTTCATCATCTTGTCGAATTGAGCTACATACTTGGACTGTTCGGTATAGGCTGCCTTGTCGTACTCGGTCTGCTCGGCTGTATTCTCATTGTAACGGGCTACGGGCTTGCAGGTGGCGATATATCGTCCGTTCTGGTAGATATATACCTCGTTGATGGTTCCGTCGGCATCGGGCAGATAATAGGCATCTACCTTGTAGTTCCTCGGCTCCAGCTTTTCGATGATTTCCGGGCTGGGCAGTCCGTATTGGTTGTACATCACCGTGCAGTAGGTGTTCTGCCGGATGGTTGTTTCGGTGTGCTGTCCGATGAACCGGTAAAGAACGGCCTTGTCCCAAGGTGCAAGGTTCGGGTTCTGATGGGCGCAAAGCACATCCCAACGGCTCATGCCCGGATAGCGCTTTTGGTTGGGGTGAGGCTGTGCGTTGAAGGTCTCAATGGCGCGTATATCATCGGCTACCAATTCTTCATAACTATAGGTCTTCACCTTGTAGGTGTTGTTCTTTTCGTCATACACCTTTTCTTCCTTCGGGCGGTTGGCCTCCAGCTTGGCATACCATCGGCCGATACCTACCTGCGTGCGTTTCTCCACACCGTATTTCTTTTCGCGGTTCTTGTGCTCGGCACGTTTTTCACGCGAGTTCCCGGGGTTACACCAGCGGATCAGGGGGAAGACGGTACCGGCTTGCATCAATCCGTCGGCAAAGTCGCTTACCAGGTGGTGTTCCACTTCTAACTCGGCGGGGATATACATGCCGTTCCGGTCCAGGGTCTGGAACATGTTTCGCATGCAGTCTAAAAATAACTCGGTAGTCTTGTACCGGTTGTAGGCATATCCCACCACAGCACCGCTCACCACATCGTAGGCATAATAGGCTTTCACTCGGTTGCCATCCTTCATTGGGCGCGGCAGGTCGCGGTCGTCAAGAGAAACCTTACTCAAGGAATATTCACCGATGCTGCGCAGATGATAAGGACGGTAGGCATTGTTGAAATCCCATTGGCTCATGTGCAGCTTACCGCGAAGGGCCTTGTTCTTGGGGTTGTTCAGGTAGTTGGCTACTGTGGCCGGGCTCAATACCAGCGGATTTCCATCCTTGTCGGTAAAGTCTGCCGGATTCAACACCTCGCCGGTTTCGGGGTCATATAGCTCCAGTTCTCCTTGCACAAATAGATTGTACTGTTCCCACACGGTGGTATTGAAGGGCTGCTCCGGTTGGGCATCGATGCTCAGCAGCAGGCGTTCAATGTCATAGGTCACTTTCCGGCGGTTCTGGTTCATGAACTTGCGGCTGATAAGGCTTTCATAGCCGTTGGCCTTGAAGTCATTCACACGCTTCTTGAAGCGGTTGGAACTGACAGGCAAGGTATGTCCGAACTCTGCTTGGTAGTAACTGATGGCTCCTGCCAGTTCGCCCCAGTTCACCGGCCCGGCCTTCATGGCCTTTCGCATAAACGTGGCATCCTCCATGGCACGCATCACTGCCTCAATTACCGAAGCGTTTACCGTATATTCTTGGATGTGTTCCGGTGGCAGTGCATCTCCGTTGTCAAAACGGAACCGGGTGTAAAATTCCCGGGCTTTCGCATCGATGTGGTAATGGCTGCCGAGCCAGTTTCTTATTACGTCTTCTTTCATATCTCCGTATTTTAGTTTTATCCTTTCCTGAAACCGTAGGGGCATGGTGGCTATTTCTACCAAAACGTAACCTCCCAGACCTCTTCCGGATCGAACTACATTGATTTTCTCCTTTGCCGCTAACTTCTTGTAATTGGGTATCGACATGATGGGAGCAAGTTCTTCTTCGGAAAGAGTGGAAGGATGAACTCCTTTCAGCGTGCGGCTTCTGCTGTAGTCTGCCTTTCCGTTCACCATCACCGGTCGGTCATCGTAAGTCAGGTCATTGTAGGATATGCACAATATCTTTCCATAATACTCCATTTCATTTCTATTTATAAGGCAGATGCCATCTGTTGGGTCTCGTGCTGCAGCTGCATGAAATCCGATACAAATTCACATTGGTAGGTTTCAGTCCGTTTTCCGTCCACGTACACATCCACATCATTGGTCTTTCTGTGGACCACGAGTTTTACACGGGGACCGAAAGTGCAGGTCATGGTCTTCTCGCACTCCTCGAAGGTGGTTTCGCAGTTCGGGATGAAGTTCCCGTCAGTCAGTTTGCCGCCTCGCTTCAGGGCAAGAGTGCGTATCCGGCGCGCCTGATCGCTGTCACGGACAAAATTCAGTGCTTGCCACACAGCCTGACGGCTGCATCCGAATGTCTTCATCAAGAAGGTCTTGGTCTCGTTATCTGTCAAAATCTGCTTTCTCATATCGTCATACTTTTTAATCGTTATCGTTCGTTCAAAGGTTTTCAACGGCTTCCGCTATTTCCTAATCACCCGTCAGTATTTCATGAAGGCGTGTCCCTTTCTGCAGTTCTTCGACCAGCACCTGCATCGCTTCCTCACACACACAGCTCACATTCTCTATCACCCGGTAGGCATCCGAGTTGCTTATCTCATCCTCCGTCATGAATTGTCCAGCCAGCTCCATCGCCTGGTCGGCAATATTCTGCGTATGTGCCGTACTGCCTATCATCGTGCGCAACTTCTGTTTGAACAGACTCTCTGCTGTTCTCGGATTGAAATTCTTTGCCATAACTCTAAATTTTAAAAGTTTATATCGTGGGGCGCGGGGAATCGAACCCGACGGCTTTCTACGCTTTCTTATTTCGATTTACCAACTCTCCGGCCGTGCCTGCCGCCCCTGCCCGTCTTTCCGGGCTGCCAGTTATCCGGCAATCTATTTGCCTTGTTCTTCTATCATCGAAAGGACAACCATCCTGTCTTCATCCCAAAGCGGAAGCCCCAATTCAATGGTCCGTTTCACCACTTCCATCTCACCGACCAGCCCTACCGCTTCTTTGCGGAAATCGGTATCGTCATACGCATGCGCCTTTCCAATCAGGAAGTCGGTCAGGTTGCCGATAACTTCCTTTTGCCGTTCACATTTCATCTCATAGTTCAGCACCCGTACATGGACATCGCGGATAATCCGGCTGTCCCCATGTTTCTTGAAATCTTTGCAGAACTCATCCTTGTTCATCGAAGTGTTCAGATAAACCGCATGGATGTAATCAAAATCCTCTGCTGTAGGGGTTATCCCCGTCCGTTCCATAAATTCTTGCTGTGTCATAAACTCACTTATTTTATTGTATTATTCTGCATCTTCAATTTTGAAAGAAAAGCACTTATCCGCCAATACTCTTTTTACAAAGTCTAAGTCGTATCTATCAGCTGAAAAGAAAACTGCCTGATAATCCACACTGGGATAAGCCTTGATTGCTGTTGTATCTACCATCTTCTTGACCAGTCCGTAAAGAGCTTCGGCGGTCTCAGCTGTTGCTTGAGCTATAATTACTTTTGCTTTCATTTTCTTTAATCCTTAAAATTCGCTAATCACACGCCTTTTTTGTATATTTGGCGCGCTGTTTACATCTTAAACACGCTGCAAATATAGTGATAATTTTCAACCATCGAAATAAAAACGGGGATAATTTTCAATTATGGGCAATATTTTATCAAGAATACAAGAAATAGCCTCCAATGAGGGGATAACTATTGGCGCCATGGAAAGAACTATTGGCGCAAGTAAAGGCGTGCTTTCAAGAGCAATCAATAACGGGACCGACATTCAAGCCAAATGGCTTAGTATAATAGTTGAAAATTATCCCCGATATTCAACAGGATGGTTGCTTACTGGTGCAGGAAGCATGTTGAAAGATGATTTGAACGGCATTAAAACAATAGACGAAGCCAATCCTTCGTTCATGCCTACCACATCCATGAACCATCTGTCGGCACACCATACTACGATGTGGACTTTATTGGGGGATTCGATGAGGTGTTCAACTCTCAGGTAAACATACCCGCCACCAACATCGTAATAAGGGGATTCGAAAAAGCCAGCCTCTGGTGCAATGTCACCGGCCACTCCATGGAGCCCAAAATAAACCATGGCGACATCATCGCCCTGCGACAATGCACACTCAACGACATCCAGTATGGAGAAATCTATGCAGTGGTATTGGACACCATCCGTACCATCAAAATCCTGCGCAGGTCGCCGGATCCAAGCAAGTTGCGCTTCATTCCCATTAATACAGAGGACTACGATGAGCAGGAATTCGACAAATCACGCATCATGAATGTCTTTGAAGTCATTGGAAGCATCAGCAAGTTCTTCTAAGTGGTACACGCATGCCTCCTACAGAAGGCTAAAAAAGGACGCACGCACACACTTTTGAAGGAATTTACCTGAAGCAAACTCGTAAATACACTGTAAATCAAAGGATTTATTTTATTATAATAAGGTATATCACACAAACAAGTGTCGTTTTTCCTCTCTGAAAACAGAGAAAAACGGCACTTGCTTTCATTTATAACATAGTTCCTATTTCGGGCGTACCCTCTGAGAACTGAAAAAGTAACCCCTAAAGTAACCCCTAACTTAAAGAAGTAGTAACCCCTAACAGTAACCCCAATAGTAACCCCTAACCAAATAAAACCAACCGTAGGGGCATAAAAAAAGGGAGCCATAAGCTCCCCAATCAGCATTCAAAGAAATAACGCCTACAAGCCTTTCTAACGGCGCTATTATATCGTTCTAACCATTCCCTTACTACCACCCGAGATGAGCGTAGATTGCTTAATTATAGCCTTTTTCGTGCATATTGTGCCGTTACCAGACAGCCCGGCATGAAGCAGGTAATTCTTGGTTGCCCCCACCTGATCTGCCGTCAGAACCGTATAAACAGCCGATATACTGCTGAAATACCAATCTTTCTGCTTCGTCCCGTCTATTTTATGCAGCAAATGCACATGAATCACTTTTGCCATATTCGTTTCTATTATGCTGCAAATATACCAAATAATACTTATTTAGAAGAATTTTAAGGCAACATCTTTAAAAATAGGCACAAAAAACGGCCACACAGCCGTTCACACCATCATATAACAAAATCCATCAACCCAGCCATAAAACGGCCACACAGCCGAAAATAAAACCCTTCCAGGCCGTTTTAGCCCCATCTGCAAGCCCGATGTAAAGCAATCCCCCGAATATCCGAAGAAAAGCCCCTCAAACGTAAAGCAGATGTAAGCCATGTAAAGAGAAAAACCGCTTCGAAATATTCAGCCCATTTTCCCGATCATGCCTAAACCCTTTGGTTTTCAAAACCTTTCGCCCATTTTTCCCGACCATTGAAAAAACCGCTTCGTTCTATGCCCCATACTTCTCCCCATCTTCCCAATCCATATGCATCAATATAATCTACCTCATCCGGATTGTCATATTCCTTTGCAAAAGCCTCTATGAACTTGTCCAGCTTTTCAAGGAATACTGGATTATCATAATAAGGCTGGGTTTTGCCTTCATCGTCTATTGGGCTTTCTGTGGCTCCGGCTTCGTACACATTAGGACGGTACTCCGTCTACACCATGAAAGAACACCCTGAAGGCCAGTTTAAGCCCTTTGTCTTTGGCTTTTTGTATATACCATTTATACCGTTCATTGTAAATCCATGCATATTTGCCCTCCTCGGGTTCCAAATCTTTCCACAGCATTCTGATGTACAGAATATTGGAATAATCAGCTGCTTTGCATTCTTCCATCTGTTTCCAAAAAACTTCGGGAGTATAGATGTTGCTTTTATTGTGGCGTGTTCCCTGAAAAGATCAGCCTTCTTCGTACATCATCCATCCCATGGCAGGATTTTTCAGTACGGTGGTCAAATCCGGGCTATAGTTTACCCATTTGTTCATTTGGGCTTGAAGTGAGGCGGATCCCAATAGGTGCATGCTGCACAAAAGGATTGCGGTTAGGCGTAAAATGGAAATACTTTTCATGATTAGAATTAATATTATTAAAAATGTATTTTATAAAATCATTACAAAAGGTTTTTGATAAAAAAATAATCTGAGTCATTGCATGAGAGTTAATGAAACGATATACTTTTATGTCCATTGCTAAGACATTTTTTCTTCTCTAGATCCTAATATTAAAGATACCGCTTTCGTTACTTGCTAAAACTTCAGTTGAATTACCTTGATAAATGTTTATATTAATTATTAAAAGTAAAGTAATTAGAATTGCAATCGTTTTCATGTGTCATTATATTTAAAGTTTATATATAAGCAAATTTAAGGAATAATCTGTTACGTTGTTTTCAGTAATAGGACTTTAACTAAATTTCTTTTAGTTTTTTTTGACAATCCTCAATAACATACTCTTTCGGATTGGCTATCAGTCATGCGTCTTTCTTTTGTTCTTTCAGAATGTTTGTGTCAATTGACCCTGTATTACAATATTGTTTTAAATGTGTTGTATGTTGGTCTATATATAGTTTATTCTGTGCATTTTTTATGCATAAGATTTTTCTTTAAAATATTTGTTATAGCTTTGCTATCACAAATAACTGAATGTGTTTTTATTTTTAGATTCATTAAACTGGGATGTTGTAAGGCATCTTGATAAGTAAAGCAGTTTGTATTGAAAAAGGCAGGATTGGTGAATCCCGTCTTTTTATGTATCTTTTTGTTATAAGAATGAAGGTGTGTCAAAATGCGCACCTTCTTTTTTTATGCACAAAGCCCCGACTTTCACAAGCAGGGGCTTTGTTATTACCTAAAGATTTTGTATCTTTAAGCATAACATTTTATACTATGACAAAGATACATTTTCGTCCTTACAATCCCAACCAAACAGTGCTTTTTCCTCCAAGAATTGACGAGGATATTGCAGAGCATGATCCAGTTCGGATGGTTGACGCTCTGGTTGAGAGCCTGAACCTTGAAAGTTTCAGGAAGTTGTATAAGGAATGCGGGCGCAGCCCTTACCATCCCAGGATGATGCTCAAGGTCATTCTGTATGCCTATATGAACAACATCTACTCCTGCCGGAAAATCGAAAAGCTCCTTCACCGTGACATCCATTATATCTGGCTTGCCGGATATGAGAAACCGGATTTCATCACCATCAACCGTTTCCGCAACCGGGTGAAGAATGAAATCAACGAGGTGTTTACCCAAACCGTACTCCTTCTCTCTTCCAAAGGCTTCATCAGCTTGAATGTGGAATACATTGACGGGACAAAGATTGAGTCCAAAGCCAATAAGTATACTTTCGTCTGGCGGAAAACGGTTGAGCGGAACCGTGAACGCCTGATGAAGAAGATACATATCCTGCTAGGGCAGATAGACAATGTCATCGCCCAGGAGAACTCATCGGAAAGCAATGAGGAGATTGAGTTCACTCCGGCCATGCTGACTGAAATGGCGGGAGAATTGCGTCAAGCACTCGAACAGGTTCCTGAACCCTCCACGAAAGAGGAAAAGACTGCGTTGAAAAAGAAACGCAAACAGCTGAAGGAGTTGGAAGAGCACAGGGACAAGCTACAGGAATACGACAACCGTCTGGACACGCTGCAGGACAGGAATTCCTATTCCAAAACGGACAATGACGCTACTTTCATGAGAATGAAGGAGGATGCCATGCGTAACGGCCAGACAAAGCCCGGTTACAACCTCCAGATCGGCACCGGGAACCAGTTCATTACCGACTTTGCACTCTTCCCGAACCCTACGGATACACTGACCCTGATACCTTTCCTGCAATCCTTCTCAAGCAGATATGACAGGCTGGCCCATACGGTGGTTGCCGATTCCGGCTACGGTTCTGAGGAGAATTACCGCTTCATGTCAGAAAACGGTATGGAAGCCTATGTCAAGTACAACTACTTCCACATGGAACAGCGGCCGAGATTCAAACCGGACCCGTTCAAGGCCGAAAACTTCTACTACAATGAAGAACAAGACTTTTGTATCTGCCCCATGGGACAGAAGATGCAAAGGATAGGGACTAGACATGTGAAAACAGCATCCGGATATGTCAGCGAAAATGCCAGGTACAGAGCCATCAGATGTGAAGGCTGTCCGCTAAGATGCCGATGTTTTAAAGCAAAGGGGAACAGAACGATAGAGTTGAATCACAGACTCAGAAAATACAAGCAAAAAGCCAAAGAGTTGCTCTGCTCAGAGGAAGGGCTGAAACACAGAGGACAGAGATGCATAGAACCGGAAGCCGTGTTCGGACAAATGAAAAACAATATGAATTACAAACGTTTCCGCCATTTTGGAAAGGATAAGGTCTTCATGGACTTTGCCTTCTTTGCCATTGCCTTCAATATAAAAAAGATGTGTGCAAAAATGACTAAAGAAGGTATGGATTGGCTGATTAGACCGTTTTATGAGCTTACAGTTGTTCTATTTAGATGTTGAGAACGCATAAATCAAAGAAATCCTCAAAATATCGCAGCTTAAAAAAATGAGTCGATTTTTATAGTCAATGAAAAAAAAAGAAGGCGCATCGTGTATTACGACACACCTTCATTCTTTATTCAAAGAGACGCAAAATATATTATTTCAGTATTTCACCTTTTTCATTGAAGAACACCGTACTTTCAGTTCCTTCCTTGTCTGTCAGAACAACCTGATAGGTCTTGCTGCCATCCTCTGCCGCTTCCACCGCCGCTTCCTTGACGGTTGATTCCGCAAAATTTTTGGCGATTGCTTCCGTTACCGCTGCCGGAAGGTCTTTCACTTCAATAGGGGTGAAGTCATTTACTGCCATGACTGTTTCAACACCTGAGGTCAAATTTTCGGCAAATGCCACTGTTGTTCCTAATCCCATTACCAATGCTACTGCAACAAAAAATTTTTTCATAATCTTATATTTTTAATGGTTATTGTTTTACGATAATGATAAGGCAATTCCCATGCCAAAAGAATATTTATTCTGATTATCAGTTAATTGTCATTTTTTTATTATGTAAAAAAATGGAAATAATCCTCATATAGTGTGGTCTGATGTAGAATGTTTCCACACTTATAAAAATAGGCAGGAATTCTGCCTATTTTGTGCGTAAAACCAAAATCTGTTGCACATTAACTTCTGTTACAAGTTCTTTTTTATTTTGTATGACAAGATAAAGGCTATTATAACAAGAGGCTGTCAAGTCATTTTTTTAAGACAGCCCCTTGTATTTTATCTGATAGTGGGCATGAATACAATGTTAATAGTTATATCCTTTGTCGCTGTAAATGAATATGAACCGGCTGATGTCTGGGAGTATTCCCCAAGATCGTCCAAAGCCTGCCATCTGGTAGTAAAGAAACCTCTCAGATAGTTATATCTCCAGCGGTCACCTTCTCCCGGCACGGCATAATCCGCACCATCCGCATATATTGTTACCCGGTCTCCATATGAGAACTCACGGGTTTGCTGACCGGAACTCAGACCGGTAGCAGAAAAGCCAATTCTGAAATCACCGTGCGTATACAAGGAGAAAGAATTGTTACTCCACATGCCAGTCTGTATAGTCACCTTTATAGGATTGTCCGCTTTGAAATCGTATACGAATCTGCTTCCATCAGGATAACGGCTGTAATCATTGTACGTAAATAAATATTGACCATATTGTCCGGAGGGTATCCCGTTGCCATTCACATACCATTCATCCTCTCCATATTTCCAACCGGATTCCGGCTCTGGAGATATCAGGTAACCACCTCGTTCCAAGTTTCATCATCCGGTGAAAGATTCAATACTATTTCTGAAGCAGATGGCAGCAATGTGGTTTCACCACGTTCATCAAAGACATCCAGTTTGCCTCTTCCTGTCCGGATGGAGAAATAGAACGTTTTACCGGCTTTTGAAAAGTTCGCCTGCAAAGTACTGTTCGAACTTTGCAACTGCACAGTGGTGCTGGCTGAGGAGGCATTCATAATTTTTGCATCTCCTTTAGTCACAGTCCATCCGGAAAATGTGTATCCGGATTTTGCAACAGCGGTGATGGGGATATTGGTTTTTACTTTGTATGTTCCCCCTCCGGTAACAGTTCCTCCGGAGGTCGGATTGGCAGTCAGGGTCAAAGTACGTTTCTTTTCCTTGAACTTGCACTTGAATTTATGATCCTTGCCATTCAGAAAAACTTGATATGATACAGAACTTCCACTGCCTGTATAATTGTACTTTTGGGGTTCATCTGACGGTCCCCCGTAGAAATAGTCTATCTCATATCCGTCAGAGGCTTCAGCACCTACCGTGGGTCTTTCTTTACCATCATAAAGTCCCTCTCCATAAGCGGTACCACCGGTAAACGATACGGTACGTGAGTCCGCATCCTCTTCTCCGTCAACCTCGATAGTCACCGCGGTCTTTCCGGTTGTGAGCTCTTTTTCAATTTCTTCACTGCATGAGCAGCCTAAGAAGATGGTTGCCAGCAGCACAATGTAATGTAAATGATTTGTTTTCATAAATTGTATTTTGATAGTTTTTAATATGCAAATGTAAGTGGGAAGCAGCACAACCTTTTTGTGCTGCCCTTAACTAAATTTTAATTTTCAGTTGGATATCAAAAGATTTCTTGAAATAATATGTATTTCGTTCATTGTCATATTCAATTTCTGCACCCATGGCCCGGAGCTCTAAGAAGTAATTAATGATTGTATTGCGATGTACGCCCATTTCCTTCGCTATTTTCGCGGCACTTCCTGTATGTTCTTTTTTCAGCAGACGGGTCAGTGTCTGTAATCTTTCCATGTAGTCCAGTATTCTCATATCCTCTTCTTTTCTGATGTATGGCCTGACCGGCCTTCCGTACTTTCTCACCTCATAATGCAGATGGTTTCCCGTGCTTTTTCCGCTTGATCCGATGAATCCGATCACTTTGCCACTCCTGACCTCTTCCCCTTCCGGAACATAACAGGCGGACAAGTGCCCGTACAGGTCACAAAGCATAGGCATGGCGTATCATCACACAGTATCCATATCCTCCCTTTCTTCCTGAGTATATGACCTTTCCATCAGCTGCGGCATGCACGGTCGATGCAAGTTCCGCCGCAATATCCACTCCTGAATGGAACCTGCGCTGTCCGGTAACCGGGTCGCTCCTCCATCCGTAGGCGGAACTGATACGGTGGAACCGGTGTACAGGGGGATGTACCGGTATCCTGTATTCCAGATGATGCCTCTCCACGATGTCCATGATCTCCCCGATGCGCTCAAGACTGGAACACCGGGAGAGTGCGTCCTCCAATATGGCCCTTTCCTTATCAGGTACCGGACAGAAGAGGCATAGGAACAGAACTAGTTTCGTTATCATGTGGTATCCTTTATGGTTTTCCTACAATCTCCGGGAACAGTATCTCCGCATTGATCAGCTGTTTGTTCTTCAATTTGTAATAGAAATGTCTTCCCCCGTTTCTCTCCTGTATCTCTATGATGAGCACCTTCTTGTCCGGTATGGTGAATTTCGGAAGGGCGACCGTAAAGTCACATGAGGAAAGCGCAGCCACCTCCTCCGGACGGTTGAAAGAGAAGAGGGGCTGCTGCTCCAGCTGCTGGACGGCGGTCTTTTTTCCGTTTTTTTCGCATCTTGTATATAAAAAACGGATGAAGTCTATGGTATAGCCGATCTGGGAACGGTTGTGCAGCCCGAAGCGGAACAGCAGGATATCATTGTCCACAAAGATATTGGTCACGCAGAATCTCATGCCGGCCACCTCGTCCCTGATATTGGTCAGCAGCTTCGGTCTCCGTGATATCTCTTTTTCAAGCAGTGCTTTCTGCCGGGTATTCCGCTCTCTTCCCTCCAGTATGGCCACCTGCTTCTTTTTGGTGTCCTGTTTGTCCACAATGAAGGAAAATCTCTCACATCCGGGCGCATACCGCAGGTCAAACGTATAGAACCTGCCGCTTTCGGTGATGGCTGTAAGGTTGTTTGCAGGGCAAACGGCGACACGGCCTGAGTGCGACAATATTGTTCACATTCTCCGCTTTCTCCACCTGTACGGTGGTGTTTCCGAAATCCACATACACGATTTTTTCCGGATAGATCACATGGGTCAGTTTCTCGTCAGAAACCGGAAGAACCGCCGTTTCCGGCATGGTACCGCCCTCCTTGTAGACAGCCTGCGCTCCCTCGTCGAAGGATATGCAATAGGTGTAATACCTGCTGTCCTCCGTAACAACCGACAGGTTGGTCTCTCCTTTGAAATCCCTTACCGTTGATTTCAGCCGGATGACGGACGGACATACCTGTATGACTTCCCCTATGATGTTCTCATCCCCCATGTTCAGGTATTTCACGGGAGTGGGGAATATCATATGGAGCGTCTTCTCATAACCGATCTTCAGGTTTCTGCACTCCAGCTCGTCAATACGGGGCTGCTGGGCTCTTCCTGATAAAAAAGCAAACAGGAGAAGTATTCCTGTGATGTAAATTCTGTTTGGTCTCATATGATTAATTCTATATTTTTGCGGCTTCATAAAAAAATATCTAACATGTACAGAAAAATAAATTCTCTTTTTATACGTCTTAAAAACTTCATACGGATTCACTTCAGCCGGAGCTACACAGCCTCTCTTGAAGGAGCCTATGATTTTACTGTCCGTAATTTTGGTCATCAATTCAAACTTCCCGATGTGCGTTTTCCAGTTGACAAAGACACCTTGAATGCCAATGACTTGCCGGAAGTATTCTCTTGTATAGTTGATTATATCGAGGAACAAGGAGAATCCAATATTGCATTCAGGTGTAATATAGTATGCATGGAAATTCATGACAGACTAAAAAGCCAATACAACATTGATTCGATTGTCACATCTGGTGATTGCCGGCTTAACGGGAATAAGATATGGTCTGCCACGAGAAGGCAGCTCCTCGCCCAATTTGGGCATAGGGTACCTACCATGTCCCATCATGTCTGGCTCACTATCGGAGAATATATAATAGATCCGACTATCATGACGACCATCCGCCAAAAAAAACGGGAGTTGTTTTCTAATAATATTTATGAGGTAACACATATGATATTCCTCTGTAAACATAAGCATAAAACCATGCGCTTGGAGAACGTAATCCTTGAATACAAGCCCCGTTTAGTAGGATGTGAATTTTATGAACATACTCAGTATGGCATTCCGGTCTTTTCCATATCTTCGGGTGCCCCATCAAGTAATTCGAGATAATTCGATATAAACAGGCGGAGTGGACACTATTGGGTTTATGTGTGGCCGGTGTCCCTCTTTTTCCCTTTCGGCATCTATCTTTCTGAGGATTTCGGCATAAGAAGGTGGAAGATCCGCGTATTTTTCTCTTTCCTTAGTGCTGTTCCTTCTGGCTTTCAGAAAGGTCGGATCTACCGTGTCGAAAATACAGTGGGCCTGGCGTATCAGCATTTCGACTGACGGGTATGTCATCCGGTTGTAGTTCCGGCAGACCCGGTAATCCACCCATATCCGGAATGAAGCATTGTCCGGTAGAAGGCTCTTGCAAATACAGGCTGGTTTGACCGGCCTTCTCCTTTACGATCCATGCGGGGAAACATGCTTCCGGTTCATATTCCGATCTTTCTATACCGTATCGTCTGCTCCCGGATAACGGAGCCGTATCCGATACCGTACTGAAACTTCGGGGCTTGAACGAATCTGCAGATACTGTTCATCCCAGTCATAAACCTGATGAAAGGCGGAGATATCGGGGGAGAGTAGCTGTCCCGGAACATATTTTCCATCCTCTGCAAAATGTATCCGGTCATTCGCATACAGGACGGTTTTCTCCTCTGCGGTGAACATAATCCACACAAGCACACCTTCTTTCATCAGGTCGCTTTTTCTGTTTGTTCTCTTTTCCAGACACTCGAATATTCGGGGAAACTCCCCAAGAGGACTTGCTCGTCGTATCAGCATTTCGCCCCTTACGGGTACACCGTCCGGCTGCAAATCAGGCACTCCCGGTAATCCGGTTATATCCTGAATAGCGCATTGGTTTATGGATGGTTCCTCAAGGTATAGGCTGACCTGTCCGTTCTCCTGTGGCACTATCCACACGGGAAAGCACATTTCCGGCTCATACTCCGATTGCTTTACTACCCTGTCCTCAGTTCCCTGATATCGTAGGCGCATCCTGATCCGTATCGAAATCCCGTATTCAGGAAGGGAAAGAAACCTGTCAGCATCATCCGGTGTGAGGATTTCATGCAGTACGGATACATCAGGGGACAACAACCTTCCATAGCCGACTTTTCCATTCTCGGGATGTACTTCGTAATCCATACGCAGGGCTGCTTTCCCCTCTTTGGTAAATATGGCCCACATGATGACACCTTCTTCCATCAGGTTGCTCCAAATTCTTTTTTATCAGTCATATTTGAACTTTTTAAGTCGTTATTCTTATCATCCGTCATTTTATCTTTATTTCGTTTCTTTCTCGGTGGAGTATCCCAAAACCGGGGGATAATGAAAAGAGCTCCCATAACCCACCATATTGTGGCCGGCCATTGTTTTATTGTATCTATAATTTCCTGTATGGTTTCCATTGTATAATTTTTGTTTTTATTTATTGTTTACTTTTCAGGTTCCGGACCATTATCCGGGACTTTTGCTTCTCATTCTCATCACAGATGCCTTTTCATCACTTCTTTGCCCTGACTGTTCGTGGCGTGAATACACACTATTTTAATGTTTCAATATGCCGTTTCCGGTCAGCTTTCCCCCGTTTCTTTTTTCTCCATCAGAAACACGGCATAGTTGGTCTTGATGGTGACCTTCACTTTCTTGATATTCTTGCTTGCGGCCTGCTTGGTGGCGTTCACCACACCGTTCACGCTCGCACTAAGCTGGCTGCCCATGTCCAGGCCTCCGGTTATCTGCGGATTTGTCCCGTCCACCGCCCCGGCCGTGGCATCCTTGTTGATTTCCGCCTTTGCGTTCCCCGGTACATAGATACCTTCCATTGCGTCAGAAGAATATACTTCTTTTTTAAACGGAAGGATATTGCCGCCCACATTGACTGTCCTGATCTCCACAATGACCCTTTCGCCGTCTATCTTCCTCACTTCCCCGTACACCGGCGAGTCCTTCCTCACCCGACGGCCGTCATCGGTGAGACAGTCCTCACCCAGACGCATCTTCAGCGTGGATCCGGCCATCACGACCTGGTCGGAATGCACGTACGCGCGGATGGCGTTCCGCCTGCTGCTCTTGTGCAAGGCGACCGTGTTGAATCTTGTCCTTGCCTCAGGGGCTTCCTTTGTCTCTTCCTTCTTCTCCACCTTCTTTTTCTCCTGTTTCCTTTTTTTCTTCTTCCGCAGTTCACGGGTGATACTGTCCAGGTTCTCTTGTGTGGGAAGGATATAGGAGGCGGTATTCGCCTTCCGCCCGTATTCCTCTTCCGGCGGCATCTCACTGTTGATGATGAGTTGACGCATACGCTCTATGTCCACCGGATTGTCCCCGCCCTGTCCCTCCGCCTGCTTGCGCAGGGGGGTACGCTCGAGCTGGGCCTTCACATCCGTAATGGTCACATCCTTGTTGTCCGTGCTAAGACGGACGGTGTTCTGATTCTCTTCCTTTCCTTTCATCGCGGAGATTGTCCAGATGACAAGAAGGACAAGTAACCCGAACACGCTGACAATGATTACTTGAGTCTTCTTCATGTTCTTCTGTTTTATTCAATTCCTTTCTTTGTTTCCATCCGAGCTATCCAACAGCTCGTATTCCTGTGTATAGTTCCGGAAGAAGAAGCCTGTCACATTCTCCGGATAGGACGGGGTGGTGCGTATGGCGTCGCCCCGGCTGTATATCCTTATACGTTTGACCCCGCCGGCATCATGGATGGACAGGATGGAGGTGAACAGCACGTTGTAACCGTCATCACGTATCCCGACCCTGTGCAGCTTCTCAAACACGCACTTGTAGATGACACCCCTGTCCGCCGCGTCGGCATAGGCGCGGTCGTTCAGGTATTTGTTCCAGATGGCGTTCAGCTCGGATTTCTCCACCAGAAACACGGCCTGCGCCTGGTTTCCGGAGATGCTCATCCTGTCGAAAGAGTTTACATAATAGGCCACCGCGTTGCAGTGGGCCTTCAACAGGGTCTCGTATAACTTGTCCGTTCCATGGACTTCAATTGCAGGAACTCTCCGCCGGTATTCACGACAAGGATCCTGTCCGTCACTCCGCGGACGGTCATGTTCATGAAGAACAGCACCAGGCGACGATGGCCGCACACAACAGGCTGACCGCCTTGACATAGACGGAGGACCGCTTCTTGGCCTCTCCCAGTGAGGCGAAGTCCCTCACCATATTCTTTATATCCATTTTCATATTCTTCCGTTGTTTTAAAAAAGGTTATGGATCCTGCCTCTCACAATCGCCAGCAGGGACAGTTTCAACGCAAGGGAAAACAACACCTGCAGGACGACATTCCACGAGGTGTTCATGACATACTCGCAGACGATGGCGTCCGAAAACTTGCTGGCAAGGATGAAGGCCGGTACCATCAGATAACAGACCAGCAGGTTCTTGCACCACGTATGGAAATACGTCCGGGTACTCTCGTTGTAGAAACAGCTATCGCCACAGGGGATATAAGTTCCAGCAGGAGCAGGAACATGTATCTGCCGACTATGAACAGGGTCTGCGCGTACATGTAGAAAGGGGCGGCTATGACGCCGGCCACATACGCCAGCAGATAATCGAACGAACTGCCGACCGGATTGAGCAACACGCCGGCAACGTCCATTACCGACATGTCGCTGAACTGTTTCTCGAACTGTGCGATTATCGGCTTCTGGAACAGGTCGGCCACATCATAGACCTTTCCGCCGAATCCGGCCTGCAGATCGTCCATCAGTTTGCCGAACACCGTTTCCAGGGCTTCCAGCAGCACGGGGAACAGTGCGACGGCGGCTATGCAGAATACATACTGCCACACCAGGTTCATGTAATCCTTCATGGTGGGCGTGCCGTCCTCGTTGGACTGCACCTCCCGGTATACCGTATACAGACGGTGGATGAGCGTGACAGCCATGAATCCCGTCACTACCGCATAGAAGGCTTCCACGGCGATGTTCCCCCGGATACTTTCATAAGCATTGTGGATATGCTCGACCGATATTTCTGTTATTGATGCCATATTCCTATTCCGTTACAAGTCCCAAATTCCGTCTGATGGTACGCGTATGTGACATGATCTGTCTGATGGTGCCCAGTGAAGCCTCCTGGCGACGGACTTCCTGAAGACATCCGTCGAGCTGCTCCATCCGTTCGCTGTCGTTCATTTTCAGGTCACTGCTGAGTATATCCCCGGTCAGGGAGATGATGGCGGCGTTGTTCGCCACCACGTCCTGCACGGCCGAAGTGATGCCCGGCAGCTCCTTCATGTCCATCTTCTCCGCCTCTTCCAGCGTCCTGAGGCAGTTGCTGTTCAACCGGTTCTGCCGGTCTATCAGGTCCGTGAACATCCGTGCGCGTCTGACGGTGGCGGACACCTTCTGGACATAGTCCAGGGCGGTCTGGAGTCTGTTCACCGATTCCGTCACCTGTTTCACCGTTGCAGCGGTATTTCCCGCGGTCAGTGTGCTCTGGGCGGTGTTGAGAGGGTCGGTAATCGCCGCCTGTGCGGCAGCCTTCAAGGTCATTCCGCCGCACAGGAGCAGAAGCAGAAGCGGCCTGTATCCCTTTAATCCTTTTTCCATACGGTCTCCTTTCATTTCCTGTCCTTTGACGGGTGTCTCTCCATGTATCTGCCTATCGCTTCCTCCATCGGCATGTCCTGGAATAGCCGTCAATCTCAGCCCATGTCTCCCCGTCGGTCTGGAAGGCGAGGAACTTCTCCCGGCTCAGTTCGTTGCGCACCACCACCGCATACCTCCCCTGGCCGCCGGTGAAGCGGATGAAGCACTCGGAATGCGGACGCTCCCCGGAAAAGTCGTTGCGGATGGACCGCATCATGTTGCACTGGGCGGGGTCGCCCCCCATCTCGAACCTTTTCTCCACGGCCCTGTATACCACATCCGTTGTGGGAAGGATGTACAGCAGCTGGGTGTTGGTGATCATGCCTTTGGTAAATTCGTCATCGGGAAGCTGGTCGGGACTCTGGACGATGGTCATCACCGCACCGTTCTCCTTGCGTATCTTCTGGTAGCAGAAGGCGACTGCGGAATGTATGCTGATATCCTCGCCTCTGGACTTCATCTGCGCCGTCTCGGCATACTCGTCAAAAATGATCATCCCCCTTCTGGTCCGGTCGGAAAGGATCTTGTCATGAATCACGTCGAAGATCAGGGCCATGACCAGGTCGGAGAGGAACTTGTCCTGTTTGATCTGCGTCAGCTCGAACACGACCAGCCGCCTGTTCCCGAAATCGGGCACTCCGTCGGTCCTGCATACATTGGCATACCGTTCACCGGGAAGGAACTCGCTGCATATGAGGCGGAAGGAGGACAGGTCAAAATAATTGGGGTCTACGTCCTTCCGCCGGCAGATATCCTCATAATGCTCCGTCACGTGGCGGTAGAAAGAGGGAAAGGAATGGGGCGGCAGGCAGGTGGTGTAATAATCCTGGATGAATTTTGTGAGGCTACGGACTGCTCCTCCTCGTCCTTCCCGAACATGCGGCGCCAGAAACGCTGCACGATACCCGATAGCACCTCTATCTTGTTGTTGTCAAGGGAACGGCCCTCCAGATCGAAGGGATTCAGGCCCAGCGGTGTCTCCCCGTCATAGTCCACATGCAGCGAGATTTCAGGATAAAGCTTGCAGAGCTGTCCGAAAGAGTACCCGAACTCCACCACCACCACGATATAGCCCTGCTCGATGAGCTGCTGCACGATATTCAGTGTCAGCACGGACTTGCCGCCGCCGGTGGATGCCACCACGATGCCGTTGCGGGCCGGTATGCGTTTTTTCTTCGCGTCCCAGATATCCTTTTTCAAAGGTATCTGATAAATACGGTCATTGAAATACACCCCTTCCTCATCCGGGGTGAATGTCGTGTAGTTGATGAACAGACAGAGCGCGAGGGAAAGCGGGGTCAGGAACAGGAAACCGCTGTCAAGCCCTTTCTCCTGTCCGGGAACCGAAGCCAGGTATATGTTGGCCAGATGCTCGTAGGACGGTATATAGAATTTGAAGTCCGAGACGGTCAGGTATTCCCGCAGCTTCTTCTCGGCCCGGTCCAGCAGTTCCGGGCTGTCATCCCATATCATGACGGAAAAATTGGCACGGCAGAGGAGCTGCCTCTCCTCCATGATCTCCTTCTGCATGTTCTCGAGCTCGTCCGCCTTCGGCTCCAGCATGGCCCTGTCCCATCCCTTGTTGGTGCGGTAGACCGCCACACGGCGGGAGAACTCTTCATAAAGTTTCTCCGAGCCTCGAAATAGAGGATCTGGTTGACCGCATGGTTGCAGTGCAGGTGCACGCCCAGGCCTTCCAGTTCCGCCATGTACAGGCTGCATCCGGACACGGGCAGTGTGGTGTCCTCCACATCGCTTCTGACGGTGCGGTCAGGCAGATAGTCACCGTCACAGACGGTATAGCAACGCGCTTTCTCCCGGTCGACGGTGATCTCTCCGGAGAAATGGATGTCACGGTCGCAGTCAGCCCGGGGGAAGAAGTTGATGTACCGGATGACATACTCCCTCAGGCTGGCGGCGGCCATCCTTTCCAGACGGGTGTCCCTGATACTGTTTATCACACCAATGGCGGAGTTCACCCCCTCCAGAAATTCGGTGAGTTTCTCCCGGTCGGACACATGCAGCCTCTCCCGGTAGGAGAACGGGTTGGCATTGTACGAGGCTGCCAGGGAGGACAGGCCGGACAGGGTGAATATCAGAAGACAGTCATGTTCCAGATACTCACGGCCGGAGAAATGCCTCTGTTCCGCCTTGTCGATGAAGCTGTCCCCTTCCAGCTCATGAACGTACTCCCTTTTAAGGAACACGTCCTGCTTGTGCACGAAGCTGCCGGAGGGCAGGTGTTTGAACGCCTGGTAGAGACGCGCGTTGCGCTCCTCCAGGTCGGTACGGTGCAGGCTGTAGCATTCCGGATTGTACATGCGGAACGCTACAGACACGCAGCCGTTTCTGGTAAGGATGACACCGTATTCGTCATTGATGACATCCAGTATGGAATATCCTTCGTTTGCCATTTTCTTATTGTTTGTTTTTTTATTTGTTATCCCGTTCAGTTGTTATTTATATCTTTGCAGCAATAAAACATATTGTATCTTTATATCTTTTTAGTTTATGAATGAAATCAGTACAGCCCTTAAAACATTGACTGACAGAATCACTGTAAAGTTGGAAATCGGAGAAAAGCATTTTAATGTTTTTCTATGTATTGCTCTATGCGCACTGGTCATTTATCCGCTCCTGTTCACAGCCGTGGTTCATTTCAGAACACTACCGCTTGGGATACAGTTGTTGATTGTGACAGGAATTTCGGTTGCCTATTCAGTAGTCCTCGTTCCGCTTTCCGCATTTTGGGTTTCCAAAGAATGGATCTGCTATGCACCGGTTGGTATCCTTTCCTGTATGTCAGGGATTTACTGGGTATTTGCCTGCCCTCTCTCCGGAGTTGACCCCAACTTTATAATATTTTGGAGAGTCATGATAATACTCCTTCCGCCCATGCTATTGTTGGGTATAGCCATCAACCTGTGGGAACTCCGCCATGTCAAAACCGGCAACAGACAAAGCAACAGTTTAAGGAGGCAACTCTTTATCATCTTCTTTTTTATCATTGTTTTCACCACCTATTTCCTTATTTCCAATTTCTTTAGGAGTGCTGTTTTTACGTATACGTATATTTCTTGAATCTTTTATTTCCTTGGTGATACAATAAAAGACAAAAGACACACAAAAAAAGAATGTCCAGACAAAAGCAAACAGCACTTCGGGACAGTCAGTTATAAGTCTATTCATATTTTCTGTAGTCTATCTGTTTTTTCATTAAAGCATTTCTCACATCACGGTTTGTAACCGTCTTCTCCCAATGCGGCGACCTGTTATTGGACAAGGTTTCTTGTGCTATATTCAAGTGTTGCCTACTTTAGTATTCTTCTCCTGTTTGCAAAGATTTGTTTGGGTAAGATTACATTGGGGGGCAAACACTGTTGGCAGCTCCTTAAAAAAAAGTTGAATCATGCAGACGATGAGTCGTTCCTTTCTTTAGAGGGATCATTGATTTTTTTTCGGTATCATTGCCACTCTTGCCATACTTTTTTAAGAACTCCATGTTCCCATGTATGGCAATTCTTATCAAAACATGCAGTGTCAGCATCCCCATGATAATGATGCATATATAATCAATTGGCATTCCGATTGTTTGTTCCAGCCAGTTTCTAACACTTTCCATACTGTCAATAGTTTATCTGTCTTTCATTAAAGCATTTCTCACATCACGGTTTGTAACCGTCTTCTCCCAATGCGGCGGCCTGTACTTCTTCCTTGAGGCATTCTTATAGAACTTCCTTGCCAACAACAGGCCACATCCGACAAGCAATACGAATATGAAAAGCATTTCACCGCCTGTCGTACCGTCCTCCAGCCAGCTCTTGACGTTCAGCAGGAGCACGGCCACGGCGAATCCGCCGTAACCGAGCAACAGATAGAAGTCGCGTACCAGCAGCCCGTGTATCTTGCACGGGTTCTCGATCCCTTTGCGCACCTTGTACTCCATGGCGGTCAGATTGAGAAGCTGACACCGGCTATCTTGCCCACGCAGAAGCTGATGACGGTCACCGCGATAAGGACATAGCCGACCATGTAGGCGACGTTCATCCATCCCTGTTTCTTGTTGCCCTCGCTGTTCTCGTCATTGATGAGTCTCCAGTTCTTTCCTATGCCTACGGCAAGCGCCATGACCATCACACCGAGGAAAACCGGCAGTGCGATGTCGTTCAGGACGGTGTTGATGTCACTTTTGATGGATTGTGCCCCTGCCGGAAGAACCGCCGCCAGCAGGACGGATAAAGTATAAATTTTCTTTTTCATTGCCTTTCTTGTTCTTTTTCAGTTATTGTTCCTTCATAATTGCCTCCGGGCTGCCAGCCGGTGATGGTGATGTCCTCTATCTCCACCCCGTTTCCGGCGGTTTTCAAAGTGTAGACATATTCCTTTCCGGATCGGAATGCCGCCGCCGGCATGACGAAGTCGTATGGATGTCCGCCGGCCACCAGCGCCACGTGCATGGCCGGACTGTCACCGGGATAGAGCAGCAGGCTTCCTGTCCCGGAGGATATTGTGCCTTTTTCCGGTTTTATCTCCAGTGAGCCCGTCAGAAGACTGTACGAAGCGGAGTAGCTGTAATCCGCCACTCTGACCGCGGTGACGGCGGCGGGCATTCTGAAAGTCACCTTCGAAAGAAGATGATACAGGGTGATGGAGGCGGAGGGTGCGTTCCCGGACACCATGGTCCTTTCCGAATACAGATAGTCTGTCTGGCTCCTTGCGTCCAGGCCCATCTTTCCGCCGCTGAAGGACGGGTTGTAAGGATAATACGCATATATGCCTTTATCCCCGTCCGACAGGGAAATCTCCGCGAATGTCCATTTCCCGGACCGGTTGAGGACTCGGATGTTGTCCGGATACAGGTTTCCCGCCGTATCCGTTACAAACATGCCGAACTCGCTGACGGACATTTCCTGCCCGTCATCACCACGTGCCGTGCAGGAGCTGATGGACATGACGGCGTCCTGCTCCGGACTGTCGTTAGGGCCGGAGCAGCCGCTGAGGGCTGCAACCGGCATTACAAACGTCAGACAAATAATGAGATGATTGAATGGTTTATCCATATTTATAGTTTTTAGTTTATGTCCACCGATACCTTTCTGTCCTGGTATACAGTGATTGACAGTTTCCTTCCGCTTTCGTTCTGGGTCAGCGTAATCGTGCCGCTACGGTCGGAAGTTGTCGGGTTTTCACTGACGGTTGCCGAGTTTGTGCCGGCACTGATCCAGGACACGTTGGCGGAAGCCGACCAGCCGATATTGCTGCGGGAGGTTTCGCTGCCGTTGGTGTATGTGATCTTCTGTGAGGTGACACTGTAGGTGACGGTTCCCCCGGTGGAGACGACGTCATCACCGCTGACGGCTCCGAGCGTGAATATGTACCCGTAGGTGATTACATCGGCGGGCTTTCCATCCTGATGGATTGTCACATGGCCTGATTTTCCTCCGTAACTTGCCGTATAGGTACAATTGCGGGATGAAGTGCTGCCATTGGCCGCCACTGTGACAGTCGTGCCGCTCCGGCTGAAGCCCGACGCGCTTCCTGACCATGAGGCGGATGAGCTCACATCCACACTCCGGTATTCTGTGGTGGTGCCTGTTGTTATGCCGTTCCACTTCGTGTATTTCGGACGGCTTTGTGATGCTGTCGCACTCAGGCGGCTTGTGCCTCCGGATGAGCCGATACCGGACGGCTGGCGGACACTGACAATGAGCCCGTGTCCAGTTGCCGTACTCCGTTGTCTGACTGCCGGCGGACTGTCTGACCGTACAGGCGGCCGACCTGCCGTTTGAAGTGGCCGTGACTGTGCAGGACCTTTCAGACGCTGTTGTGTTGTTGCCTGCTGTCAGTGTTGTTCCGGACAGGCTGAATCCGCTGCCGGCTGCCGACAATGACGGTGTGGCCCTGTCTGTTTCCGTACCGCCGGAACCGCTGACACCGTTCCACGTCCATGTGCGGGTACGGGTTGCCGCCGCGCTGATGGAGGATGTGCCTCCGCTTGCGGCTATCGTGGCCGGATTGGCTGACACTGTCACGTTCCAGGCACTCCATGACGCATATTGCCTGTTTCCTGCAGACTGGGTGATCGTACAGCTGGCTGATTTACCGGCATGGGTTGCCGTATATGTTATACTTCGCGTGCTTGTTGAGGTGTTGTTGCCGGCGCTGACTGTTTTTCCGGACAGGCTGAATCCGGCTGCACTGCCCGAGATGACAGGTGTGGCGGTTTCCGTACCGGTCTTTACCCCATTGGTATATACGTCACGCGCAGCCGAGCAGGTCAGCGTTGACGTTCCTCCGGCGGCCGCGATAGTGGTCGGACTGGCGGATATGTTTACTTTCCAATCTCCGTAACCGGTTGTTCCGGCCGGCTGCTTGACTGTACAGGTCGCTGATTTACCGGCATGGGTTGCCGTGACTGTACAGGATCTTTCAGATGTTGTTGTGTTGTTGCCTGCTGTCAGTGTTGTTCCGGACAGGCTGAATCCGCTGCCGGCTGCCGACAATGACGGTGTGGCCCTGTCTGTTTCCGTACCTCCTGAACCGCCGACACCGTTCCACGTCCACGCACGGGTACGGGCTGCATCGGCCGTGATGACGGATGTACCTCCGTGTTTGCAACCGTTTCCGGATTGGCCGATACGGTTACACTCCAGTCGCTCCAGGATGCGTATTGTTTTGCACCGGCATCCTGTGTTATGGTCAGGCTGTTATCCGATGTTATGCCGTTGTAACTGCCTTTTACGGTAATACTTCTGGCATTTGTCGTAGTATTGTTGACAGCCAGGCCCTGATTCCCGGACAGGCTGAATCCCGTCCCGGTTCCACTGAGGGAAACCGTTACATTTTCTTTTTTATCAGGATCCCGGTGGTCGTTATAATAAGTGCTGAGAACGGCTGTGACAGCCTTGTTTCCTCCGGCAGCGGGTATGTTTCCCGCAGTTGTGCTGATTTGCAAGGTCTGCCGCGTGGTAGCGGAGGACTGTTGTACCGGCAGGATGTAAGTCCTTCCGGATTCTGCCTGGGTAAACAGGACCTTGCCGTTTCGGGGAGCGGTATTCAGGTTTTCCGCCACCTTTATTGTTTTGCCCGCCTTGTCCGGGGTTATCCAGACGTCTGTCGTTGAAACCGTGTAATCCAATGGACTCTCAGTGCCGGGCAATGGCTTCCCGTTTATTGAATAATATTTGTTTGAAACCGTTTCGTAGTTATAGATGCCGCCGGAATAGCCGCTGCCGATGGTTTCCGGACTGACGGTAAAGGTATACTGCAGCTCTTTGCCCATGAACGGAATTACGGTAGTATGCCCCGCAAGGAATTCTTTCTTTGCCGTAAGGGTGTAGTCCTTTTTTGTGCCGTCGGCAAATAAAAGGGTAAGGAATGTACCGTCGGCATCCCGGTCCTGCGCCGGAATGACCGCAGTGAATGTGCCGCCGTCATTATACATCCGTATATCCGAGGTGGCTCCAAGGGTATTGGCGGTGCCGGTTCCCAGGTTGATATTGGCTGTAGCCTTGGCCCTTTGGATGGTCACGCCGGAAAGTGCCTCTCCCGCTTCCGGCGTATAAGTGACCTGCAGCCGGGACAGCCGGTGGGAGAAGGCGAGCGTTATGACCTTATCGGTTGTTCCGCTCCTGTTGGCCGCATACATGAAGTCGGAAAGCGTGATGCCTTCCCGCTGGTCCCCCTGTATGCTGAAATCATAATCCAACGGATTGCCCATGTCTTCCCTGTAGGGGTAATAGGCATAATAATCCGTTTCATAGCCGGCGGCTATTTCGTTGGCGTCCCCGTCCGCCACGAACTGCGAGCCGTTCCAGACGAACCGCTTGTTGTCCGCATAGTTTCCGGACGTTTTCAAGGTTGCAGGCGCTGATGACATGCGTACTGCCGCATAGACGCCGATGGCATCCCCGGTCTCAAACGTTGTCTCGGTTGCCCGTGCTCCCCCTGCGTCAATTTCAAAGGACACGGTATCACGGCTGTGGATTGCGGTGCCTTCCTCATTCTCACAGCCCTGCAGGGACAGGAGGGTTGTCACGGCCAGCCAGGGGAAAAGGCTGTTTAAAATATTCTTCATTTTCATCGTTTTGTCTGATTATGGGGGATTGGCAGCCCCGATATGGTTTGTAACAGGGCGGGAAGAAAGGCTTCCCGCCCCTTAAAGTCAGATTACAGGTACAAGCTGGATTTCACCTTTCACATCGTCTGTCCAGGGTTCGATGGTCACACCGCTGCCATCGGCACCGCCGATGACCAGACCGTTATTCCCCAGTACGATGTCGTAGATATTACGGTAAGAGCGTTCCCATTTCGTTCCGGCCGGGAAGGTGAATTGCAGCTGCTTTCCGTCAATGGTGAACACGGCCTGCATATCCTTGCCCGCTGTCGCATCAACCGGAACGACAATGGATGAAAAGGATACGGCCTTGTCTGTCAGAGTGGCGCCGGCGCTGAATTCCACATTGCCTGCCGTCGTTTTTGTCAGGGAACCTGTTGAAATATCCATAGTGGCACGGGTATACAACGGAGTGGCGGAACCGACATTCTTCAGTGTGATTCCGGTAAGGACGCCTTCCTGTCTGTATCCTTCCGTTTTCTTCATGCGGAATACGACCTGTGAAAGGGCATGTTTCATCGTGATGTTCACATTACGGTTCAGGATGCTCGCCTTGGTGTCGCCCTGTCCGTACAGATGGTCCGTCTGGGTGGTGATGTCCACCGGAAGGGCGGAGGGGGTGGTCAGCGTGGCATCATACGGATAATAAGCGAACACCGTCGCCTCGTTCTCATCCAGCAGGATCTCTTCCGAAGTCCATCCGGCAGCTGAATAGGTGAAAGGGGTGTTGGTATAGACGGCATTCTGGTTGTACGGAGTGCCCAGAGTACCGTTGCAGACATAAAGACCCAGCTTGTCACCGGCTTCCCAGGCGGTCTTTTCCGCGCGGGAAACAGCGGGAGCACCGATGTTGGCGTTGATTTTCAAGGAGGCACGGACATCCTTGACGGTTCCTTCTTCATTCTCGGAACAGCTGCATGCCAATACGGCAAGACACGCTGCGAACAAAAACATTTTCTTCATTTTGTAAAATTTTAAATTGATGATAAAAAAACAGTATTAATAAGTAATTATTCCCTGGCCCCATTCCACATTCTGCCAGTCCTCGATGGAAGCGGATGCGGTATGTAGGGACGGGGATACGCGGACGGTGATGTCCACACTGATACCGTCAGCGGTGAAGTCCTTGAACACATCACTCAGGTCAAGATCCGCATCCACGGGCATGTCCCCGTCCAGATGAAGACGGATGACATTGCTCACCCCGGTATTGATGCCGAACACCAGCACTTCCTTCCGGAAGAAATTCTCCTTTTCAGGGGAGACGGTGAAAGGCAGGGTGGCGAAACCGCTTCCCTTTTCCCTTGTACGTACATACCGGCTTGTGGTCACGCCGTCAAGTTCGGCGGTGATTCCGGTATATTCCAGGATTCCCGTATTCGTCACCGTGATGTTGAAGACAATCCGCTGCACCATCAGTTTGCTCTCGCAGGTGACGTGCAGGGTGTCGTCAGTCATGACCGTACCGGTCACGGAAGAGGAATACGCGTATCCCTGCTCCGCCGTGATCTTTCCCTGTTCCGTCGGAACACGCAAGCGGACGGTGGCGGCGGAGCCCGCATCCTCCAGGATGTTGACATCCTTGTTGCAGGCGAGAAACTCGTAACTCCCGATATGCAAGGTCCCATACGCATCACCGCTTCCATTAAAAGGAATGGAAAGATTGTCATATTCCGCCACGCCGTTACCGGTCAGCGGAAAAACCATCAGGTTCATCTCCGCCTGTTCCGGTGTGCCCATATCGGAAGGGTGATGGAACCGTTACGGGCGTGCAGGTATCCTTTGTAGATACAATCCTCGGTGAACAGGCCGTCACAAGAGGAAAGTGACAGCAGGGACAGGAATATGCCGGGCAGAATTCTTACTATTTTATTCATATTGCGACAGGTTTAAATTATACGTTGTTATCAGCCGGTTGATTTCCGGATCAAGACGACCGCGATAGGCTTTGGAACCGTCCAGTTCCAGTGAGCGCATGAAGGAGGACACGGCTTTGCCGTCGTCTTTCAGACGGCTGTACAGGATGGACAGCAGGTAGCACACATTGGAACTTTCCGGCAGGGATTCCAATATTCCGGCAGCCCGTGCATCATAGCCCAGTGACATCAGGCAGATGGCCGTGTTGTAGTCGTTATAGTCCGACAGTATCACCAGCGCGTCCTTGTACTGCCTGTCCTCCATCAGGTCAAGACCGTGCATGTAGGCCGAGTCAAGGACGGTGGTGTATTTGAATTCCTCTATCATATCCCGGCGGTGCAGGTAGAATGCGAAGTTCACCGCACGTGCCAGAGGATAATAGTTCTCCCTGATATGCTTGTAGGCATCCGGGAAACGTTTCCGGATCCCGGCCTCCCTTGCGTCCGGATCCTTTACGGAGGACATGATATCCAGAACGGCTGACCTGTCATCCATTTCCGTATCCTGTTGTACCTTGCGGACAAGAAGCTGCCAGTCCTCGCCAATCCACCGGGGACGGATCAGGGTGTCGATGCCGGTCCTGTCATCCGTCCTTCCGGACAGGTACTCCTTCAAGGCAACGGCACGCTGCCTGGACAGGATACGGTTCGCGGCCGCGCTGCCTTCCGGGGATGCGGTGGCGGTCATGTCAATACTGTCCATCACCAACTCACCGGTATAGGTCAGCTTGTTGATCGCTTCCAGGACTTTGTCTATTTCGGAACGGTTGTTCCCGTATTCCTCGTCAAACAGGTATCTGCCTGCCGGATAATTGATATAGGCGGTCGTATTGGCCGTGGCCTTGCGGTATATCTTCTCCTTCCTGTACCGGGGCGCATGGTCCAGGAACTGCACCATACTGCTTATATAATAGGTAATGGTATCCGAGGACGGTAAATTGGCGGAACTGCCATTGACGGCAAGTATCCTTCCGTCTACTGTCAGGTCAATACGTTTCGTGTTATCGGTAACATCCATCTCCTGCCGGTAATAATAGCTGAAGGTATTGTTCCTGTTCCTGATGACCGTATCCAGACGGGCGGCCTGGTAAGGGAAACGAACCAGCTCCTCATATTTGCGTGACACCGCGTCACGTTTGCGTTCGTTCTCCGCAATGCGCTTGTAATCGAAGTATCTCTCCGCTATACGCGCCGAATCTTCCGGCGTCACCCTGCGTACCTTCAGAGGGGTGCCTTCCGAGAACATGCGGTAGCGGGACGGAATCAGCGTGGTGTCCAGGTCACGGCGGAGCCAGTAGGCGGGAAGTACGGACAGGATGGTGTTGTGGCCGGCGATGGCCATGCGGTTCCGTTCCATCTTCGCGTTGAAGTGCTGGTAACGGCGGTTCCATCTCTCAGTCCAGTCAATCCATTCCTCGCGGGCGATATAGTCATGCTTCCATGCCTGGTAGAACTCCTCCTCCAGCTCGGCCATGGCACGGCGGTAGCCTTTCATGTCGAACATCTCTTTCAGATAGGCGGAATCCGGGATGATGCTGTTTATGAAGGCCTGGTACTGCGCGTATCCTTTTTTCTGCCGCTTGACGAAGTCGGCGCCGGACAGGAAGATCCTCTCCAGTTCTATGCGTCTGCCACGCTTGTAGGCCACAGGGGTCAGCTGTACCTGCCATTTGTCATCTATCAGCCTGCCCGGAACGGTCACGACAAAATCCAGATTCACTTTCCCGGCACGCTCGGGGATGTTCCTGTTACGCGCGACAATGGTCACCTCGTCCAGCTGCAACACGGTCATCTCTTCACCCGTAACGCTGTCACGTTCGGCCATGGTGACAATATGTTCCACTCCCGAACTGTCCTTCCAGGTGATTTTTTCGGGAACGGAATAGCATGTCGTGTCCGGTGCAGGCCGCTTGCCGGCCTGTGAGAGACCGACCTTGCTGATGCTCCTTTCCATCTTGTGGGACAGGGAACAGGATAAGGACAGCAGTGGAAGTAAAAGGATTACAGGTATGTTTCTTTTTTTCATAGGACCGTACATTTAGAAAAGATATATCATGTTCAACGCCACACGTGAAGGTATCAGATACCATCCGTGTTTTCTGCCCAGGAAGGCGCCGCATTCCCGGCAACGGTATTCGTTGTACCTCGCCCAGACCGCGGCGCCGCCGAGTTCCCATTCTATGTTCCATGTTTTTGACAGGGGGTAGCCTTGCCGATGGAGAGGCCGATGCCGTAGCCTTCCCCCTCATAGCGTTTCTTGTTCCATATCCTGCCGATCGAATAGCCGCTTGCCAGGGTGTTCATCCCGACAAAAAAAATTGGAGTAGGACTCCACGAACCAGTAGCGCACGCCCGGCATGACAGTCAGGTTGCGGAACTGGCGGTTGTCCTTAAAGACGAAGGGATTGTACTGGACCGGTAGATGAAGCGACCATCGGCGGTTCAGCGTCATGGACCCCTCCAGGTTGATGTTGCCCGTTGCCAGCCCTATCAGGTTGGTACGCGCGGAATAGAACTGGGCCGGGGATGCCAGGCAGACGCCCAACAATATCCCCAGAAAAAAGAATTTCTTTCTCATCTGTTTTCTCCTTCCTGATTGGACGGCCGGGAATTCAGCACGGTGATGTCCCATGCCGTCAGCGTGTTGAAGTAACGGCCGTCCCGTTCACGGGCGGAAATGTCAAATTTGACACTGACCTCCATACCCTCCTCCATGGGAAAACGGTCCATGTTGGCATTCATCACTTGCAGGCAGATCCTCTTCGGATACTGGTCTTGCGTTTCTATCACAAACTCACGGGACTTCCACGGAGTGCCCGATGTCTTTCCGACTCCTTCCTTGACCGGAAAGAGGGTAAGTACTTTTCCTTTTATCTCCATATTTTTTTCGTTTATGTGTTTTTAATCAAGTGAACGGGGATGAACCGCAACCATCCTTTTCACGATCTGCTAAAACCATTCGGCATCCGGATCGACCTCCACGGAAAGCCGGTCCATGATCCATGTGATCAGTCTGTTGACAAAGCCCATGTTCTTATCCTTTTAAAAGTATTATCCTTCAATTGCCTGCTCAGACTTATATGGCGGCCGTCATCAACTCCGGTCATATAAGCCTTGTGGTTCGTCTTATGCCTGTTCGCCACAGGCTTTCTTCTGACAAGCCTGAACCTGCCCATATAGTCGTCTATCAGTTTTTGGTGACAGATCATGAGGCCGGTTTCCTGCGGCGTCTGCCCGGAATTCTCCAGCTGCATGCGTAAACCGGTATGCAGCCTTCCAGATAAGACCGGATATAGTCCTTCTTACCTTTGGCGGTTCTCCAGTAACCGCGTCTGCCTTGCGCATACCCGGAATACTTCTCTTCGGACAGACGTCTGAAGGTTTTACGCAGGTAGTCAAAGAGCGCAATGACAGTTGCCGCATTTTCCTCTGTCCCGATTACCACCATATGGGTTGTGCCCGCGTAGAGCAGCATCTTGCAGTAATTGTATTCACATAAGACCCTCATCAGGTCCCGTTTCCAGATATTGCCGGCCGCATCCTTGTAGCTGATTCTGTCAGATTCGCAGGCTGTCAGCCGGTTTTGTGGATTCTCACCGGCAAGATCAAGCAGGGAGAGGTTGTATTCCATAAGCAGGCGGTGTACCGCCGCTGCCGCCGCATGGGCTTCACCTTCAGATCCGATCTGTGTGGCGGATTCTTTGAGCCGGATAAGCTTGCGGATTCTTTCCGTTATCTTTTCTGATACTTCTTTCATATTGTTTGCTGTATTACATCTCATTTCCTGCAGTCATTGCTTTTTTTTTACAGGCTTGCAGGAACTCGTTGAAATCGTTATGCCGGGGATACAGCCGGACGGACTCATTGACCAGTACCGTATCCTTCCCAAGATTCCCCTCCAGTTTCTCCAGGGCGTCCATGCCTGCCTTGTCGTTGTCCAGAAAGGCATGTACCAGCCGGTGCCGGGAAAGGAACTCTCCGGACCTGCCGGCCATGGCCGTGGAGTTCAGGATGCAGAAATTCATTGGCGGCAGTCCGGGATGTTCCCTGGCATACTGGAGATAGCTGAGAAAATCCATGAATCCCTCGAAAACGGCACAACGGTCGCCTCCATTGTCAAGACAGGTGACGGCTTTTACTCCGGCACATCCCTTGAATATCGGATTCCTGAGCTCCATGCCTCCCTTGTCATTGGGGAAAGCTACGGCGAAACAGCGCCTGTCCTTCCTTCCGCTGAAATGGTAGTATGCTTCCTTGCAATATGCCTTTGCAATGTCCGCATCAATTCCACGCTGGCCCATGTATTCCAGAAGCATCCTGTTGGTCAGGGGATTGATATTGTCGACAGTCAGTCTGGGGCTGGTGCCGGCATCCCCGGCGGAAGTCGGAACAGGGAGGGGGTCGGACGGGGCGGACAGGTCGCTTTTTCAATCCGCCGCATGGCGGAGTGAAAATCGCACCGTTCCAGACGCATGACCAGGTTCAGCCACACCTCCCGAGCTGTCCTCACCGAAATCCTTCCATTTGTTCCGTGTGCAGGTTCACCTATGAACTGGGGGTCTCCTCATTCTGAAAGGGGAGCTGTACATGAGATAGCCGTGGTAG
>ENA-OQCF01000043-OQCF01000043.1-human-gut-metagenome-genome-assembly--contig:-NODE-43-length-44723-cov-3.231725_pt1 | contig 44723 bp, 46 predicted proteins | sample MGYA00242756_ERZ504573 | MGnify/ENA primary metagenome ERZ504573 (study PRJEB26092, sample SAMD00036240) | human gut metagenome | host: Homo sapiens | study: EMG produced TPA metagenomics assembly of... | reverse complement strand
CGTCTGTTTTACAGGTTCCGGCTGCTTCTTTACTGCTCCCGGACGCTGTCATATTTTTCTGCTGAAGCGGCGTCAGTGGCTTATACTTCACCTTAAGTTCCATCGCCAGGTATACATACTTTCCTTCGCTGAACCAAAGAATCAGGTCATCACATTCTTCCAGACATTCCGCAGTCATTCCCGCCTCATCATATAACTTGGCAAGTTCATATGCCCATTTTTAATATATTCCGCTTTTTTAAATTCTTCCAACGCCGCAATCTGATCCGAAAGTGCTGCTCCCTGAGTTCTCAGGATCTTATACTTCAGGATATATTGATTCGGGTCTTTTGGCGCCAGCTTAACAAACTCTTCATAACAGTCTGTCGCTTCTCTGATATCCTTAATCTTTAATGCCAATGTACCTAATCGATATACGATTTTACGGCTTCCCGGTGCTCTGTCAAATGCCAGGAATAAGATATCTCTCCCTTTCTTAAATTCTCCGTTATATTCATAAATCTCACTTACCGTATTAAGCATAGAAGCGTTCTTTACTCTTCGCCAGTCTATACTTTCAGCTATATCCATTGCTTTCTGGTATTCCTTTTTTTCCAGATGATCAAGCATCTGCTCGGTCTTTACCCTATATTCATATTTATCCAATATTTCTCACCTCAAATATTTATTTTAAAAAAGCGTATTTCCCTACAATTTTACTTATATAAGTTTATCATATGACCTGTCTATTGTCAAAATATCCGGTTAAATATGTTAAAAAAATATTACAAAAGTTACAAAAGTTTATAATTTATTGTCGGCAGCTTCTTCCGAATGCATGGCAATACCGAAAACCTGCCACTGGCAGCTCCTTACGAACGCATGGCGATAAAAAACAGCATCATAATTCTTTTTATTATGATGTGTTACATATTCAATTTTATCATATACTTTTTCATTTGTTTCGGAGAATTAATTATTATTTTTATTGTCAGCCCTGTATGATTCATTGCGGGGTCAGTGAAACGCCGCGTGGTCCTTGGAAAAATATATTGGGCGAAAGTGAGGCTGTTCTTGTACCCGACCGTTTTTGTGACGAATGCCATTACATTGGATGGGCAGACCTTTTGTGATGATGATGGTTCTGTATATTTGTATTGGGGGACTTGGGGAATTTATAAAGGTTTCGGTTGCGGAGCCGGAAAACTGGCTTCCGATATGAAGAGTTTTACTGAAACGCGTCTGATTCCAAATACGGAAGCTACGGATTTTTTTGAAGCGCCCTTTGTGATGAAACGAAAGGGGATCTATTATTTTATGTATTCTTCGGGTTCCTGTCACGACCACACCTATCGGGTGCAGTATGCCACTTCGGACAAGCCCATGGGGCCGTACACCTATCGGGGATGTATTCTTGAAACCAATACCGACGGAACAATTCATGGGCCGGGACATCATAGCGTTTTGAAAGAAGGCAATGAATATTATATGGTCTATCACCGTCATGATAATCCGCATTCCAACCGCGGATTTCATCGTCAGCTTTGTGTGGACCGTATGGAGTTTGCCGAAGATGGAAGTATTAAACCCCTTATTCTCACTCATGACGGAATAGGTGCATTGGCATCTTCTGTAGTGAAATCAAAAAATCTGGCATTGGGTGCTAAGGTGAGGGCTTCTTCTTTTTATGATGCCGATTTCCGTCCCGAATATGCTGTAGATGATAATAACGGAACTTTATGGCGTCCTCGTGGAATGGGACAGGAGTGGATAGAAATGGATTTGGGTGTTGCCCGGCAGATACAAACTATCTGGACTCAATTTGAGTATGGCACACAATTTTATCAATATTTAATTGAAACTTCTGTCGATGGCAAGCATTGGTCTGTTTTCGCTGATAAGCGGAATAATCGTCTGGCAGGCAGCCCGATGGTCGATTTTGGCAAGGTGAAGGCTCGTTATGTCCGCCTTACCTTTACCGGAGGACAGAAGAACGGATTTGGCGGGGCGGTCTGGAACTTGAAAATCTTTGAGGGTGTGGAAGCATCGGCTCCGCAACAATGGCTGGGACTTACCGCTGCCGATTGGAATGGTCGTGAATGGCAGAACAATGAAGGGATGCTGGGAGGGGCTTTTACTTTGAAGGAAGGTTCGGCACGCATACAGCGCATCGGTGGGCGTGATGCGTTGGTACTGGAACCGGGAACTACATTGGAGTATAGTCATCCGTTACTCTCCTCGTCCAAAGAGCATACAGTTAGTGGGTTGGTTTACAGGTCAGGTAAATGGCAGAGTTATGAAGCGGAGTCGTGTCTTTCGTCGGGATCGATTACGCTGCATAGTTCCACCGAACCTTTGGTCATTACCAATTTCCGTTTCTACAATTGGAAACAGGAAGCAGCGGAAAAGGCATACGATGCGGAAACGGATATCGTGCGTCTGCCTGTAGCCAATCAGCAGAAACATGGGCTGGTGGTCAGTCTTTCTGCCGATGATTTTGTAGTGAACGATACGGTTCCTTATCTGGAAAACCGAGGAGTAAAAGGGTATTTTGAAGCCCGGAAATTACCTCTCGTTGTGAAAGAAGTGAAAGGGAAAAAGGCATTTCATTTTGAGGGTACTCAGGTCTATACTTCCAGTTTTATGCTTTCTGCCACTTTGCAGGATAATGCTCCTTATACCTTGGAGGCATGGGTACTGAATGATTCCATTAGTGAAAATGAATGTGTGGCCGATTTTACTACCTCGCATGATGAATTGGAGAAAATCATGTTGGTCAACGGCACGGAGCCTCGTTGTGGAGTAATCAATCACTATGGCTGGTATGAAGATGCAGGATATAAGGACATGAAGGAGTTGGCAGGAAAGTGGCAGCACATCTATATCTGCTTTGATGGGCGGATGGAACAGGTTTATATCAATGGAAAATTAGTCAGTGAAAAAGATATCCAGTTGCTGGTGAAACCGTCACAATTCATCACATTGGGACGCAATGCCGAAGGAGACTGGCCCTTTACCGGTTATCTGCACTCATTGAAATTATGGGATGAATATTTGCCGTTGAAAGAGTGATTCACCCTTTTCCTATGACCGGAATATGTATTTTGCAAAAACTATGATAAACAATTAAATGATAGAACCATGAAGAAACTTTTAGTCACTGCTCTGTTGACTGCTACCGTAGCAGGCGGAACAGCGCAAGTAAAAAATCAGTCGCACGGCTATCCTATCGACCCCGTACCTTTCACTTCGGTGAAAGTAACCGATTCATTCTGGGGGCAACGGCTGAATGCCAGCCGTGAAGTAACGATTCCTCTGGCGTTCAGCAAATGTGAGGAAACAGGACGTTATACTAACTTTGTCAATGCCGCCCATCCCAGTGATACCATTAAAGTAGGCGGTCTGGCTTTTGATGATACTGATGTGTACAAAACGATAGAAGGTGCCAGTTATCTGTTACAGACCTATCCGGACAAAAAAACTGGCTAAGTATATTGATAGTGTGCTGGTTATTGTCGCTGCGGCACAGGAACCGGATGGTTATCTCTATACTTCGCGTACCATGAACCCGAAGCATCCGCATGAGTGGGCAGGAAGCAAACGGTGGGAGAAGGTGGAGGAACTGAGTCATGAATTCTATAACTTGGGACACATGGTAGAAGGTGCTATTGCGCATTACCAGGCTACCGGAAAACGTAATTTCCTTGATATCGCTATCCGTTATGCCGACTGTGTCTGCCGGGAGATAGGTACGGGCGAAGGACAGCAAATCCGTGTGCCGGGACATCAGATTGCCGAAATGGCTCTTGCCAAACTGTACTTGGTAACGGGGCAACAGAAATATTTGGATCAAGCCAAATTCTTTTTGGACCAGCGTGGACACACCACCCGCACAGATGAATACAGTCAGGCGCACAAGCCGGTAGTGGAGCAGGATGAGGCCGTGGGACATGCTGTCCGTGCCGCTTATATGTATGCAGGCATGGCAGATGTGGCCGCACTGACAGGGGATACGGCTTATATCCATGCCATAGACCGTATTTGGGACAACATTGTGGGCAAAAAATATTATATTACCGGCGGCATCGGCGCCACCAGCAATGGGGAGGCTTTTGGCAAGAACTATGAACTGCCCAATATGTCCGCTTATTGTGAGACTTGCGCGGCTATCGGTAATGTGTATGTCAACTACCGCTTGTTCCTGCTTCATGGTGAGGCAAAATATTATGATGTGCTGGAACGTACTTTATATAATGGTCTTATTTCGGGCGTGTCCCTGGATGGTGGCGGGTTCTTCTATCCTAATCCGTTGGAAAGCATCGGGCAGCACCAGCGCCAGCCTTGGTTCGGCTGTGCCTGTTGTCCGTCCAATATCTGTCGTTTCATTCCTTCTTTGCCGGGATATGTGTATGCGGTGAAAGGTAAGGACGTGTATGTTAATCTGTTCATGTCCAATACTTCGAACTTGAAGGTAGAGGGCAAGGCTGTTTCTTTGGAGCAGGCTACTCATTATCCTTGGAACGGTGATGTCACTATCGGTGTCAACAAGAACAATGCCGGACAGTTTACAATGAAAATCCGTATTCCGGGATGGGTGCGTAATCAGGTAGTTCCCAGTGACCTGTACACTTATTCGGATGGAAAGCGTTTGAGCTATACAGTGAAAGTAAATGGAGAACCGGTACAGAGTGAACTGAAGGACGGTTATTTCTGCATAGACCGCCGTTGGAAGAAAGGGGATAAAGTAGCCGTTCATTTCGATATGGAGCCTCGTACGGTGAAAGCCAATAATAAAGTGGAGGCAGATCGTGGACGTATAGCCGTGGAGCGTGGCCCGATCGTTTATTGTGCGGAATGGCCGGATAATGATTTTGATGTGCTGAGCGTGTTTATGAACCGCACTCCTCAATTCGAGGTGGTTGAAAAACCGGATTTGCTCTATGGCATTAACCAGTTGAAGACGGATGCGCAGATTCTGGGCTATGACGACAGAGGTCGTCTGACGGCTACTGATGTGAAGCTGACGTTGATCCCTTACTATGCTTGGGCACACCGCGGTGCAGGTGCTATGGCAGTGTGGTTGCCGCAGGAATTAAGTGCTTCCCGTCCGACTATGCCTGCTACGCTGGCATCGGAAAGCAAAGTGGATGCTTCGCATAAGGTGAAATCCATCTCCGCCATTAATGACCGTCTGGTGCCGAAAGATGAGAATGACCGTTCCGTACCCTATTACCATTGGTGGCCCAAACAGGGAACTACTGAATGGATATCCTACGAGTTCCCGTCCGAAGCGACTGTTTCCAGTGCTACCGTATATTGGTATGATGATGCTCCTTGGGGAGGATGCCGCATACCGCAAAGTTGGAAGATGTACTATAAAGATGCACAAGGCCAGTGGCAACCGGTGAGTGGAGCGGATAAGTATGGAGTGGAAAAAGGTACGGGGAATACAGTCAATTTTGACCCGGTAAAGACAAAAGCGGTAAAACTGGAGATTGTTCAGCCGGCCGATAATTCATCGGGTTTGTTTGAATGGGAAGTGAAATAGAATAATTCAAAATGAAGGTTGGTAAGTTAGGTTGGCTGGTAGCCATGTTCCTTAGTGGGGGCATGGCTGTCGCTCAAGGTACGGCTGATGATTATCGGCGTGCTTATGCATTGAAAGAGAAGTTCAGTGCGGATAAAGTTTTCTATTCCAATGTCAATCCGCAATGGATAGAGGGTACTCATCAATTCTGGTATGTGCGGAATACTCCGGACGGCTGCCTGTATGTATCTGTAGATGCGGATAAGAAAGCTAGAAAAGAATTGTTTGATTCTCATCGTCTGGCAAAGGCGTTGGGTGCTGCATCCGGAAAAGAGGTCAAGCCGGAAGCTCTTGCATTGGGGCGTTTGTCGGTCAGTAAGGGATTGGATACGCTGCGCTTTGTGTTTAATAATCAACGTTGGATGTATGCGTCCCGGAAAAATCAACTGGTCAATGAAGGTGCGGTTCCTCTCCCTCCCAAGCAAAAGCATTGGATGGAGGTGGATGATGAGAAGACGGCATCACCGGTTCCGTCTCCTGATGGTAAATGGATCGCATTTATTAAAAATCAGAATATCTATGTAAAGGAGGTGGCTACCGGAAAAGAAAAGCAACTGAGCTTGGACGGGACACTGGGTAATTATTATTCAGCCTACATCCGCTGGTCACCGGACAGTAAGAAGGTGGCTTCCTGCAAGATCCGTCCGGTGGAAAAGCGTTATGTTTATTATGTGGAATCTTCTCCGGCTGATCAGCTTCAGCAAGCTTCACAAACAGGAGTATGCGAAGCCGGGAGATGAACTTCCTTTTAAAGTGCCCTGCATCTATGAAGTGGAGAGCGGACGAAGCATTATTCCTTCTACCGAATTGTTCGACCGGCAATATGAAGTATATGGCCCCGAATGGAACCCCGACAGCCGTGCCGTGACTTTTGAATATAACCAGCGCGGACATCAGGTGTACAGAGTACTTGAACTTTCTGCCGAAACGGGAAAAGTGCGCCCGTTGGTAGAAGAAACCAGCGATACATATGTGAATTATACCCGTCATTTCCGTCATGACTTGAAAGACGGCAAGCAGATGATATGGATGAGTGAGCGTGACAATTGGAATCATCTCTATATGTACAACCGTATTACCGCACAGCCCGATTATCAAATTACTAAAGGAGAATGGTATGTACGCGAAGTGCTTTGGGTAGATGAAGATAACCGTCAGATTTATTTCTCGGCAAATGGTATGGAAGCCGGTGAAGACCCCTATTTCATCCGTTATTACCGCATCGGTTTTGATGGCAAAGGGCTTACTTGTCTTACCCCCGAAGAAGGGATGCACCGTGCCTGGTTCTCGGAAGACATGAAGTATTTGGTAGATGTTTATTCTATGGTGGACAAGGTTCCCGTCGCTGTGTTACGTAGTGCCAGGGATGGCAAAGTGGTGATGCCGTTGGAAACAGCCGATATAACTCTTTTGGAGGCCGAAGGTGGAAAGCTCCGGAGGTGTTTGTTGCCAAAGGGCGGGACGGCAAGACGGATATGTGGGGATTGATTGCCCGCCCCACCAACTTTGACCCGAATAAGAAATATCCGGTTATCGAATACATTTATCAGGGTCCCGGAGACCAGTATGTTCCGAAGACTTTCCGTCCTTATGACTGGAATATGACTTCCTTGGCCGAACTTGGTTTTATCGTCTTGATGGTCGATGGAATGGGAACTTCTTTCCGTTCGCGTGCTTTTGAGAATGTATGTTATAAGAATTTGAAAGATGCCGGTCTGCCGGACCATATTGCCTGGATTAAGGCGGCTGCGCAAAAGTATCCTTATATGGATGTGGACAGGGTAGGTATTTACGGTTGTTCTGCCGGTGGTCAGGAATCTACAAATGCAGTTTTGCTTTATCCTGATTTCTATAAAGCAGCTTATTCGGCTTGTGGTTGTCATGATAACCGTATGGATAAGATTTGGTGGAATGAACTTTGGTTGGGCTATCCGGTAGGAGATCAATATAAGGAAGGGTCTAATGTGGAAAATGCACATCTGTTGAGTCGTCCTTTGATGTTAGTGGTGGGAGAACTGGATGATAATGTAGATCCTGCCTCTACCATGCAGGTGGTCAATGCATTGATAAAGGCGAATAAAGATTTTGAATTGGTCGTGATTCCCGGAGCGCATCATACAATGGGGGAAGATTTTGGCGAACATAAGCGGTATGATTTCTTTGTCCGTCATTTGATGCAGGTGAATCCACCGAAGTGGGATGAGATAAAATAGGAGGAGTGAGGTTTGTAGCTGTAGGAGTTTGTCAGTTATGATAAATAGAGGTGGCAGTGTTATGGAGGACAAGTCCATAGCACTGCTTTTTTATGTAATTCCGTGTTTTCATTGATGAAATTATGTCGGTTGAGCCGTGTCTGTGCAAAATCTGCCTGAAAAAGACCAAATATTCTCTGTATTCAGATTGGAAAACGCATAATTTTGTTTGCTGGTTTTTATCAAAACATATAGGAATAATGAAAAATACATTCAAAAAAGTGTTTATTGGCTTTATTGGCTTTTGCATGGTAACCGGCTCCTTTGCGCAGCAAAGAGCTCATAAAAAGGATAATGAGTCGTATCCTAAGGAATGGAAACAAATAGCACGTATGGAGCAGGATTCTTTCTTTCTGACAGATGAAGCTCGGCGGATTGCTGAAAATGTATTGGCTTTTCAACGCTGTACGGGCGGTTGGCCGAAGAATATAGATATGGCCCGCCGCATGAATGATAAAGAGCTGGCTAAAGTGATAAAGGATAGATCACGTCGTGATGATTCTACGATAGATAATAATGCCACAACTGCCCAGATGATTTTTTTAGCCCGTCTTTATAGGCAGACTAAGGATATACGTTATCGGGATGCTTTCCTTCAGGGAGTGGAATATTTGCTGAGTGGTCAATACGAAAACGGAGGATGGCCGCAATTCTGGCCCGGTCCGCGTGGTTATCAGGTACATATTACTTTTAATGACGATGCCATTGTCAATACATTGAATATGATACGTGATATGATGAATCACAAAGCGCCTTATGAGGATGATTTGATAGACAAGGCTTTGTGTGTACGTTTGGGAAAAGCCTTTAATAAAGGAATAGAGTGTATACTGGCTACACAAATTATAAAGGATGGAGAACCTTCAGTGTGGTGTCAGCAGAATGATAGGGAAACATTGAAGCCTGCACCGGCACGTGCGTATGAGTTGCCGTCTTATTGTTCGGCGGAGAGTGCCGGAATTGTGCGTCTGCTCATGGAATTACCTGCACCCGACGCACGCGTGAAGCGGGCGGTTCACGGAGCCATGAAATGGTTTGACAGGTATAAACTTACCGGTTTGAAATGCGAGCGTATCGTGCTGGCAAATGGTGAGCGGGATACTCGTCTTGTGGAAGATCCTCAAGCCAAGCCTATTTGGGCGCGTTATTATGATTTGAAATATTGTGAACCGTATGTATGTGACCGTGATGGGCTGCCACGTCGCCATTTGGAAGAAATAGGAACAGAACGTCGTAACGGATATAGTTGGTACAATAGCAGACCGGCTGAGCTTTTTGCCATATACAATGCATGGGCGGACAAATATGATCCGAAGCATAAAGTGGCAATCAGTCTGGCAACCAAAGGAGCGAATGAAAACGGGCTTATTGAAATGTATCGTCGTCCCATGGCAGAGCGTACGGCTTTTGATGTGGTGGTAAAGCCGGGAGAGAGTATTCAGGCAGCTATTGAAAAGGCTCCGGAAATTCCGACAGTACCTTTTAAAATCTTATTGCTGAACGGAACGTATCATCAAAAAGTGATTATTGACAGGCCTAATATTGTTTTGGTGGGGGAAAACCGTGACAGTACGCGGATTGTCTTGGCTGAAACAGCCCAGACACGTGCCATCACGGAATATCATGGACGTCCGGTAGGCAATGGTGTCATTGTGTTGCAGGAAGGTGCGGATGATTGTGTTATTAGCGGACTGACTGTTTACAACAATTACGGAACTGCCGTTGAAAATACGACCATCCATCAGATGGCGATTTTTGGACGTGCCACTCGTACCATCATCATCAACAGTAATGTATGGGCCGATGGAAACGATGCCCTTTCCTTGTGGGCGCCCGGAAGCAATGGTATGTATTATCATGCCGATCTCTATCTTCGTTGTCCGGGTGTGGATTTTCTTTGTCCTCGCGGATGGTGCTATGCCACACGCTGCCATTTTTATGGTGATAGCCGTGCCATGATTTGGCATGACGGAGAGGTGACAAGAACAAGAAACTGGTTATTACCAATTCTTCATTTGATGCTAAGACACCGACACTTTTAGGACGCTATCATCATGATTCCCAGTTTTATCTCATCAAATGTAAAATGTCGAAGAATGTGCTTGACGGGAATATTCATTATGCTTATTCGGATAAAGTGCTTGATCCCTGTCCGTGGGGGCTACGTACCTATTATTATGGTTGTACCCGTGAAGGAGGGCATAGTGGCTGGTTAAACGATAATTTAAAGGAGGCGGAGAATGCTCCGGAGTTTTATGGCGTTACCGCCAAGTGGACATTCAATGGCAAATGGGACCCCGAACAACGTATCAGAGATCTTTGGAATGTGTTGGCCTACTAATTTAACAGTTTGTAATATGAAAATGACTCCTGTTTTATGCTGTATTGTTTTTTGTTTGTGTCAATGTTATCTGCTGTTGCCCGATAGCAGGAGAAGCCCCGGGTTATTGTCACTACGGATGGTGAGATTGACGATCAAAGTTCTATGATTCGTTTCCTTATGTATTCTTCTGATTATGATGTCGCAGGCATTGTTCAAGTCAATGGGGTACAGAAAGACGGACATAGTAAAGATAAATGGATCGAATCACAAATTGCCAAATATGCGGAATGTCTGCCTAATTTGAGGAAACATAATCCCGATTATCCCGATGCTGAATATCTGCTAAGTGTCTTGGCGGTTGGTAATGAGAACAGAGAGGACTTGCATAAATTGCCTCCTTTACTGTCTGATAGCGAAGGGGCACAGCTCATCATAAGGACATTGCTTGATTCTGATCCGAGGCCTGTTCATATTTTAGCATGGGGTGGAGCCAACACCCAGGCCAATGCCTTATGGCAGATCAAGCAGAAATATTCTGCTGCAGAATGGGCAAAAGCGGTATCAAAAGCCAGATTATATTGTATTTGGTATCAGGACGGCGGTGGAAAATGGATAGAACAGAATCTTCCTGAAATCATTATTTATGAATCGGGCGCACCGGATCATGATGGAGGATGGAGATATGTATGGGATTACATGAGTGTGGATTATTATTTTAAGAACAGACTTAGTAAAAATTCAAAAGAGTTGCAACAGATCATGGATAAACCTTGGTTGGCTGACCATATTAAGAATGGGCACGGACCACTGTGTGCCGCCTATCCTCAGGAATATACCAGTGAGGGGGATACTCCTTCTTTTATGCCTCTTATACGTAATGGACTTGAACAGCATACAGACTATACATTAGGAGGATGGGGAGGACGCCCGGAGTATAAAAATGGCAATCACATGCAAGATGGGAATGATTTGAAAAACGGTGTGCCGGATTCGCATTATACTTTCCAGCGTTGGTTGCCTGCTATACAAAATGACTGGGCGGCTCGTGCCGACTGGTGCGTGGCTGATGAATATTCAAAGGCAAATCATCAACCTGTTGCCCGGATATTGGGAGAAAGTGTACGCACAGTCCGGCCGGGAGAAAAAATAATACTGGATGCCTCTCCTTCATTTGACCCTGATAAAAATTCATTGTCTTACCAATGGTGGCAATATCGGGAAGCAGGCAGTGTGCAAACAAAGGTGGCTATAAAGCACGTAGATGAGAAGAGGGCGGAGATAATTGTACCGGATAATCCGGGCAAACAGTTACATTTGATACTTGAACTTACAGATAATGGAACGCCTAATCTAAAGTCTTATAAAAGAGTGATTCTGAATGTGAATTGACTTCCTGTATGAATTTTCATCCGTACTGTCATGTTGTTTTGAACAGGCCTACACTTCTTCCATCCGCTCCAGCTCCCATCCCCGGAACTGTATGATAATACAGTGCAGCTTCGTGTTCTGCACCAACTGCCGTACCCGGGGTGCGGCAGCATATTCGTTAATCTGTTTCACCGCTTCCTGCCATTGCGTCCGGCTTTCTCTTCCGTGTCCTTCACCGACAGATATTTCAGTTCAAGAATATAGCTATGCTTCACCTCGTAGCGCATCAGGTCCGGCATGAGGAAGAGGTCGCAGTAACCGTGGCTCAGTTCCATTTCCGGAGCCATCAGGTAATAAGCGTTTACGCTGAGGTAGGCGGTGAAGAAACCCTGTATATTTCGCTCGCCTTCCATGGCACTGCGTACAGATGAATTTTCCTTGTAGGCATGGGCAATGAATTCCAGTGTTTCGCGCCAATGGCCTTCGTAAGCCATTTCATCGAACAGGTCCATCAAATTGTTCAGGTTGATATGGCGTTTGTCCTGGTACTCCTCCAGCATGAATTCGTAATACTGTTTGCGCACATTATAGTTGGGGATACTCAATACCAAGCGGCTGCCGCGTGTGGCAGTGATGGTCAACATGCCATAATAGAAGAGCAGGCTGGGGAAGATTTCGGGTTTGGCGATTTCCTTGGCCGGGAAGGTGGTGATCAGGTTGGTGATAATTTGCCCTTCTTCGGTGATTTTACGTAATACGCCCTTGCGGTTGCCGTCCAGCTTGTCCAGCTGGATTAGTTTCTTCATTTTGTTGTAGTCCGTACGGGTGTTGGGATCTATCATCTCTTTAGGAGATTTGCCCAGCGTGATGTAATTGCGCAGGTAGTAAAGTACCATGTCGCAATTGAACATTTTCGGGTCGCGTTCCAGGCTTTCTTCTGCGAAACAGTAATTATTATACCACGGTTTCATCTCCCGGATCATTGCTTCGATGTCCGCGTCGATCGGGAGCTGTCCGGCATCCTTATAATATTGGAACATGGTGCGCACGTCCGTTTCGCTGAATCCCAGCATCATGTTGAACTGGTAGTCGGTACTGATATTCCAGCCGATGTTGAATCCGCTGGTCAGGTCGTCCAAGGTGACGGGGCTGACGCCGGTCATGAAGATGCGCTCGAACATGCCTTTGAATTTCTTGAATATTTCACGGTAGAATCCGCTGGCATGGGTCAGGGCATGATAAATGTCTTTTCCCTGCTCGTTCAGAACGATGTTGGTAAAGTTATCGTATTCGTCGATGATGAGGTAAAGTTTCATTCCGGATTCAGCCGCATGCAGGTTCAGGTAGTTCAACTTGCTGACAAAGTCGGGCTGTTCTTCCATCTTTTGTGCAAATCCGGGAAAATAATAAGGCTCATACACTTTGCCGAACAGGTCCATCACCATGCCGCAATAGTTATTGAAATTTTCTTCCAGTGAACCACTTCCGCCACTGCGCGCGAGAAATCAAGATACACCACCTGAAATTTTCCTTGCAGGGGGGTGGGGCGGCTGCCTATCCATAGATTGCCGAAGCGTTTCTGGAACTTTTCTTTTTGTGCTATGTCATAATACGCACGCAGCATACTCAAAAAGATACTCTTGCCGAAGCGGCGGGGACGGATAAAGAACAGGTTCCGGGGCTGTTTTTCCAGCAAAGGCAGATACATGGTTTTATCTACATAGTACATGTTCTGCTCTGCCACTTCCACGAAGTTGGCAATGCCATAGGGGATTTCTTTTATATTTTCCATCATTGCTTCTGTTGTCTTTAGTTCGTATCCGGATGCCAATACAACAAAGATAGTCTATTCTTCCTGAAGGAACAAAGGAAATAAAGTTTTTAATAGAAAGAAGATGTTCAAGGTAAGTTATGCGCTTGAAAGAAAATTCTTTATTACTCCTCGCTAGATTTCTACTGGGTCGAAAAAAAGGGCGTGCCAAAAGCCATGTTTATTATTTAGATCTTTTGGCACACCCTCTTGGTGGATTCTGAAATCAGTTTCTTATTTCTTCTCTGCCGCGGCATGTGGATAGTCAATCGTATAATGCAGTCCGCGACTCTCTTTCCGTTCCATTGCCTGACGGGTGATCAAATACCCGATGTTAATCATGTTACGCAGTTCGCAAAGTTCGCGTGAAGCCTTACAGCGTTTGAAAAGACGCTCGGTTTCTTCATATAAAATATCCAATCGGTTCCAAGCACGGATTAATCGCGTATTACTGCGCACAATACCTACATAAGCTTCCATAATCTGGTTCACCTCTTTCATGCTTTGGGTTATCAGTACCCGTTCTTCATTGTTCATGGTTCCTTCATCGTTCCATTCGGGGATATCCTCATTGAAGTCATACCGGTCGAGTACATTTAGTGCATGTTTGGCTGCCGCGTCCGCATAAACCACTGCTTCTATCAGCGAATTGGAAGCCAAACGGTTACCTCCGTGCAGACCGGTACATGAACATTCGCCGATGGCATACAAACGGTTGATACTGCTCTGTCCGTCCAGATCGACTTTGATACCTCCGCACAGATAATGAGCAGCCGGAGCCACAGGAATATAGTCCTTAGTAATATCAATGCCTAGGCTGAGGCATTTTTTATAAATATTGGGGAAATGTTTTTTTGTTTCTTCCGGATCTTTATGCGTCACATCCAGATATACATGATCTTCACCGCGCTGCTTCATTTCGTTATCAATGGCACGTGCTACGATATCACGTGGGGCCAATGACAGGCGTGGATCATATTTTTGCATGAATTCTTCGCCACTTTGATTCTTTAAGACAGCACCGTAACCGCGCATGGCTTCGGTGATGAGGAAACTGGGACGGTCTCCCGGATGAAAGAGGGCGGTGGGATGGAATTGTATAAATTCCATGTCCTTTACTGCTCCTTTGGCACGGTACACCATAGCAATGCCGTCTCCCGTAGCTACCAGTGGATTGGTTGTATTGCGGTATACCGCTTCGCATCCGCCTGTTGCCATTACAGTTACTTTGGACAGGAACGTATCCACTTCTCCTGTTTTCTCATTCAATACGTAAGCACCGAAACATTTGATGCCTGGTGTATGGCGGGTGACGATAATTCCCAAATGATGCTGGGTAATGATTTCTACCGCATAGTGATCTGTAAATATGGTAATATTGGGATGAGCTTTTACCGCTTCTATCAGGCTGGTTTGTATTTCAGCTCCTGTATTGTCTTTGTGGTGCAGGATACGGAACTCGGAATGGCCTCCTTCTTTGTGGAGGTCGAATTCTCCATCCTCTTTTTTATCAAAATCCACTCCCCATTTTATCAGTTCCTGGATTTGTGCAGGTGCTTCTCGCACTACTTTTTCTACAGCCGCGCGGTCACTGATCCAATCGCCGGCAATCATCGTGTCTTCAATGTGTTTCTCGAAATTGTCTACTTTCAAGTTGGTAACAGATGCTATACCTCCCTGAGCAAAATAGGTATTGGCTTCTTCCAGTCCTGCTTTACAAATCAGGGCGACTTTACCTTTGTGAGCTACTTTCAGTGCGAAGCTCATTCCGGCAAGTCCTGAGCCGATAACAAGGAAATCGAATTTTTTAACCATGATAATATGCTTTATGGGTGCAAAGCTACGAAAAACCTTTATTCATTGTACCTTTTGCTCTTGTTTTTACTATTTTTTTCGTGAAGAATAAACGAAATAGATAATGCAAGTATGAAATTAAAAGTGTAACTTTCTGCATTTTTAAATAGAATAGAAAACAATAAAGAAATCATTCACGAAAGTGAGGTAAAAGAACTTATAATTGAGTTGAGGGGTGAGAAAGTACTGATAGACCGGGATGTAGCTAAGCTTTATGGCGTAGAAACCAGGGATATAAATAAAGCAGTAAAAAATAATGCAGATAAATTCCCTGAAAATTACTGTTTTAGCTTGCAATTATCTGAAAAACAGGAGCTGGTGGAAAATTTCCACCGGTTAGAAAGTTTGAAGTATTCAACCGTTGTCCCCAAAGCTTTTACAGAACGGGGATTGTATATGTTGGCTACTATATTAAAAGGTCCGAGAGCTACCGCAACTACTTTTGCCATTATCGAATCATTCTTTAAGTTAAGGACATTAGTACGGAATGTAAATATCATGGCTACCGAGTATGATGAGGAAAAGAGGAAGAGTCTGGTACAACGTAGTGGAGAACTGCTGAATGAACTGCTGACTGATGAGGGTGATATAACAGAAACGGAATCTTCTATCGAATTAAATTTGTATGCTTTGAAGATGAAACGTACAGTAAAGAGGACAAAAAAAGGATAAATTCTCTCATTCTGCGCCGTAATGAGGTCGATAAACGATAAATTTATTATCTTTCGGGCAAATTACAATAAGATGATGAATCGAATTTTTCATGTGAAGATAGCAGGAGGCACTTATCTGTTTCTGATACTGCTGACAGCCGTCATGGTATTTGCTTTCTGGTGTATGAAGGCAATGATAGGATTGGTGGTGGCATTGGGGCTGATCATTACCATTGAACGTATTATCCATTCTACTTATACGCTGACTGCGGATGGAAAGCTGGTGGTGTATTATGGTCGTTTTTATAAAGGGAAGACCATTCCCTTGACTGACATTACGGATGTGGAGCTGAAACGAAGTTCCGGATTCGGTGGAATTATGCCTTCGAAATATGTATTGATACATTATGAGAAGAAAAATTTATTGTCATTGGTTCCTGTAAAGCCGGAAGAATTTATCAATGCGTTGGTGAAGCGGCTGGAGCATAGGATAGAGGAGGAATAAATTATGGAGCAAGTATTTAAAACAAAAAGAGCTCGTAGGTGGTGGATTATTATAGTCAGTCTGGTTGTTCTGATTATTTTTCTGAATGTGTATTTGGAGCAAAGTTGGGCTTTTTCGGCGCTTGGGGGAATTATTATTTCTGTGTTAATGTTTTATTCGCAATCGAAAACCATTTATATTGTAAAAGACAATGGTGTTCTGGAAATTAAACCGGGATGGGGGAACAGAATATGTGTAGACGGAATCCGTAAAGTGTCTTATAATCCGAATGCAATAGGAATGCAAAAGGTGAAAATAGAGCACGCCCAAGGTTTTGTAATGATTAACCCTGATAAGCCTTTGGAATTTGTAGAAGCATTGAGAGAAATAGATCCAAATCTGTCTGTTGAAGGTTTTGAACAGATAAAAACTAATTAACCCAAAATAAATACCATGAAATATCAAATTGCAATCATCGGTGGAGGTCCCGCAGGGTATACTGCTGCCGAAGCTGCCGGAAAGGCAGGACTGAGTGTTGTATTATTCGAAAAAAAGAAGTCTGGGCGGTGTCTGCCTGAATGAGGGATGTATTCCTACCAAGACCTTGCTTTATTCGGCTAAAGTATATGATTATGCAAAACATGCTTCAAAGTATGCCGTGAATGTGCCTGAAGCTTCTTTTGATTTAGGAAAGATTGTGGCGCGTAAATCAAAGGTGGTTCGTAAGCTGGTATTGGGAATCAAGGCAAAACTGACTGCGCATCAGGTAAATATAGTAACGGGAGAAGCCACGATTGTAGATAAGAATACCATCCAATGCGGTGGGGAAACCTACGAATGTGAGAATTTGCTGCTGTGTACCGGCAGTGAAACATTTATTCCTCCTATTCCGGGAGTGGAAAACGTGGATTACTGGACGCACCGTGATGCACTGGATAATAAAGAAGTACCTGCTTCATTGACTATTGTCGGCGGTGGAGTGATCGGTATGGAATTTGCTTCTTTCTTTACCAGTTTGGGAGTACAGGTGACAGTTGTCGAAATGTTGGATGAAATCCTGGGTGGCATGGATAAAGAGCTGTCGGCCATGCTCCGGCTGAATATGCCAAAAAAGGAATCAAGTTCCTGCTCAGTACGAAAGTAGTAGGGGTATCTAAAGGGGAGACCGGTATTACTGTGTCATACGAAAATGCAGATGGAGCAGGAACTGTTACAGCTGATAAGTTATTGATGAGTGTAGGCCGTCGTCCGGTGACAAAAAGGTTTCGGACTGGAAAATCTGAATTTGGAATGGACGGAGCGAAGATGCATCAAAGTAGATGAACATTTGCAATCTTCGTCCCCGGTGTCTATGTATGCGGTGATTTGAACGGAGTTTCTTTGTTGGCACATACCGCCGTGCGTGAGGCGGAAGTGGCTGTCCATCATATTACAGGTAAGGAAGATGCGATGAGTTATCGTGCCATACCGGGTGTGGTCTATACAAATCCTGAGATTGCCGGGGTAGGTATGAGCGAGGAAGCTTTGCAGGCCGCAGGTATTCCTTATCGAGCCGTTAAGTTGCCGATGGCTTACTCCGGGCGTTTTGTAGCCGAGAATGAAGGAGTGAACGGTGTCTGCAAAGTTTTGGCAGCCGAAGACGGTACTGTATTGGGAGCGCATATGTTGGGTAATCCTGCTTCCGAGCTGATTGTATTGGCAGGTATGGCTATTGAGGATGGTAAGACCATAGAGGATTGGAAACGATATGTATTCCCTCATCCTACTGTGGGTGAGATATTCAGGGAACTATAATGAAACGAGTTTTATTTTTCTTTTTACTGATTTTATCTTTTCACTTCATAAACGCCCAGCCGCTATCTCAGCGGCTGGACGCTTTACTGCATGAGGAAGTTCTGAAAACATCCGAAGTGGGTATTGCCGTATTCGATTTGACCACCGGGAAATCCGTTTACCGTTATCAGGACGATAAACTATACCGGCCTGCTTCTGTTGAGAAAATAATCACTTCGGTTACCGCCTTGGCGCAACTGGGAGCGGATTATACCATGGATACCGGTCTTCGTTATCGTGGAAAAATAGAAAATGACACGTTGAAAGGCAGTCTGTATCTGATAGGCGGTTTTGATCCGGAATTTATGGACGAGGATCTGGACCGTCTGGTAGATGCGTTGGCAAGTCAAGGCATCCGTTATGTGACAGATACCCTTGCAGCGGATGTTTCCATGACGGACTCGGTTTATTGGGGTTCCGGCTGGTGTTGGGACGATACTCCTTACTCCTTCCAGCCCTATCTTTCCCCTCTCATGCTGAATAGGGGCTGCGTGGATGTATCGGTCTCTCCTGCTCAGAAGGACTCGTTGCCTAAAGTCGCTTGTACGCCGGTTTCCGATTATTATCAGGTTCATAATCACGGGGTGAGCCGTAATCCGCAAGCCGGGAAGCTGAAAATCACCCGCAACTGGCTCAGCAATGGCAATATCATTACCGTTTCCGGAAATGTTTCTTATCCCTATACTGAGAAATTGAATGTATATACTTCCAAAGACTTCTTTTTCCATACCTTTGTCAGCCGTTTGCGCAGCAAAGGAATTGAAGCGCGAACCTGCACGTATGCCGATTGTCCTGTAACGGCCGACAGTATAGTTACGCTTTATACCGTCCGAAGACCACTCAAGGAAGTGCTGGAAAGAGCGTTGAAGAAAAGTGATAACCTGTGCGCCGAATCGATGTTTTATCATTTGGCTGCCAAGCGTTCCCTGCATAAACGGGTGACGGGAGAAGATGGAACCGATGCCATTCACGCCTTTATGAAAACAGCTTTAGGGTTTAATCCGGAGAACTATAAGATAGCGGACGGCAGCGGTGTTTCCGTTTATAATTATATCTCTCCACGTTTACTGTTGGAGTATTTGAAATATGCCTACTATCATCGGGAAATTTTTCTTCCTTTCTATGAGTCCCTGCCCATAGCCGGAGTGGACGGTACTTTACAAAACCGGATGAAGCAGACCAAGGCCCGTGGAAATGTGCATGCAAAAACAGGTTCTGTAACCGGAGTCAGCTCGCTGGCAGGCTATGTAAAAGCTGCTGACGGACATCAACTGGCCTTTGTTATCATCAATCAGAATGTACTGAAATTAAGCCGGGCGCGTGCGTTCCAAGATAAGTTTTGTGATATTTTATCTCGTTGATTTTGAGTTTTTGAATGTTCTGAAACGTATTAAGTAGCAGATTTTGCATATAATAGGACAAAATTTATACCTATTCTGAACGATTTTTGCAGCATCGGAACAAGATTGTTTCGTAACTTTGCCCAAGTCGAAATAATTCGGAATACTATAAAAACATAAAATAGCTGCTTATGAAGACAAATTATGAAATCCGTTATGCCGCGCATCCCGAAGATGCCAAAGGCTATGACACCCAAAGGATACGACGGGATTTCTTAATGGAAAAAGTATTTTCGGACAATGAGGTGAACATGGTTTATTCCATGTATGACCGCATGATTGTAGGAGGAGCCAGACCCGTAGGGGAGGTATTGAAGCTGGAGGCTATCGATCCGTTGAAAGCGCCTTATTTCCTTACCCGCCGTGAAATGGGGATCTTCAATGTGGGCGGTCCCGGTGTGGTCAAAGCCGGAGATGCCGTGTTCGAACTGGATTATAAAGAAGCGCTTTATCTGGGTTCGGGAGACCGGGAAGTGACTTTTGAAAGTAAAGATGCCGGAAACCCTGCCAAATTCTATTTTAACTCTGTTACCGCTCATCGTAACTATTCCGATAAAAAAGTGACCAAGGCAGATGCCATCGTTGCTGAAATGGGTTCATTGGAAGGGTCCAACCATCGTTGCATCAACAAGATGCTGGTCAGTCAGGTATTGCCTACCTGCCAGTTGCAGATGGGAATGACCGAACTGAAACCGGGAAGTGTGTGGAACACCATGCCGGCGCACGTGCACGGCCGCCGTATGGAAGCCTACTTCTATTTCGAAGTGCCCGATGAACACGCTGTTTGCCATTTTATGGGAGAAGTGGATGAAACCCGTCATATATGGATGAAAGGCGATCAGGCAGTCTTGTCTCCCGAATGGTCTATCCATAGTGCGGCGGCAACACACAACTATACCTTTATCTGGGGTATGGGTGGAGAGAATCTGGATTACGGTGATCAGGACTTCTCATTGATTACAGACTTGAAATAAATCATATAACTTCATTAATTTAATAATATAAGTATCATGAATCAGTATTTGAATTTTTCTTTGGAAGGTAAAGTAGCTCTTGTAACAGGCGCTTCTTATGGTATCGGTTTTGCTATTGCATCTGCTTTTGCAGAACAGGGCGCAACCATCTGTTTCAACGACATCAATCAGGAATTGGTGGATAAAGGTCTGGCTTCTTACGCTGAAAAAGGAATCAAGGCACACGGATATGTATGCGATGTTACTGACGAACCTGCCGTACAGGCTATGGTTGCCACTATTGCAAAAGAAGTAGGTACCATCGATATTCTTGTAAACAATGCCGGTATTATCCGTCGCGTTCCGATGCACGAGATGGAAGCTGCCGATTTCCGCCGTGTTATTGATATTGACTTGAATGCTCCGTTCATTGTTTCTAAAGCGGTTTTGCCTGCGATGATGGAAAAAGGACACGGAAAAATCATCAATATCTGCTCTATGATGTCTGAGTTGGGGCGTGAAACCGTTTCTGCATACGCTGCCGCTAAAGGTGGTTTGAAGATGTTGACCCGTAACATCTGTTCTGAATACGGAGAATACAACATTCAGTGTAATGGTATCGGTCCGGGCTATATCGCTACTCCGCAGACTGCTCCGTTACGTGAAATCCAGCCCGATGGAAGCCGTCATCCGTTTGATACATTCATCTGTGCCAAGACTCCGGCCGGCCGTTGGTTGGATCCGCAGGAATTGACCGGTCCTGCCGTATTCCTTGCATCCGAAGCATCTAATGCCGTCAATGGCCATATTCTCTATGTAGATGGCGGTATTCTGGCCTACATTGGTAAGCAGCCTAAATAATTAGTAGATATAAATAGAAAGAATCTGCTTGTGTCTTTGTTGATACTTGCAGATTCTTTGTATTTTTGTCTTTCAGTTCGACAAACAATAAATAGTATGAAAAAAATCTTTTTAGCAGTCGCAACGGCGTTAGCTATGTTTTCCTGTTCGCAAAAGGAGCCGGTGACTGTCACTATAACCAATCCGCTTTCCATTGACAGAAATGGGGAAATGGTGGAAATCTCTATGGCTGAAATAACAGGCAAACTACAATTACCCGATACGGCACAGGTTATCGTATTGGACGAGAACGGGCTTGAAGTACCTTATCAGATAACATACGATGATATGCTTATCTTTCCTGCTTCGGTGAAAGGGGATGCCTCGGCTGTTTATACAATTGCAGAAGGAACTCCGCAGCCGGTGGATGTAGTTGCTTGCGGGCGTCAATATCCCGAACGTCTGGATGATGTGGCATGGGAGAATGACCGTGCCGCTTATCGTGCATACGGTCCTGCTTTGCAGGAGAAGGGCGAGCGTGCCTTTGGTTATGATATCTGGACTAAAAGTGTGTCCGAACCGGTAGTGGAGGATCGTTATGACGGTGATTTGAACCGGGGTATTTCTTATCATGTAGATCATGGAAACGGAATGGACTGCTATGCAGTGGGCCCGACTCTGGGTGGAGGAACAGCTGCTTTATTCCCCGATAGTACCATTGTTTATCCCTATTGTTACAAGGATTGTGAAATCTTGGATAACGGTCCGCTCCGATTCACAGCTAAGTTGGTCTATAATCCGTTGGTTGTAAAAGGGGATTCAAGTGTGATAGAAACGCGTATCATTTCTTTGGACAAGGGGTCGCAGTTGAACAAGACTGTGGTTTCTTTTGACAATTTGCAGGAAATCACTCCGGTGGTGACCGGCATTGTATTGCACAAACAGAATCCTATGGGATATAGTTTTGATGCAGACGCAGGCTATATAGCTTATGCAGACTCTACGGAGAATGCTGCCAATAACAATGGAGTGATTTACATAGGAGCCGTATTCCCGGCTACCGTCAAAGGAGCGTTTGCCCAAGTGTTCTCCGAAAAGGAACGGAAGGAACGTGGGGATGCTTTGGGCCATGTGTTGGCGGTTAATGATTATGAACCGGGAGCTGAGTATATTTATTATTGGGGATCAGGCTGGAGCAAATATGGTTTCGAAGCCGATACCGATTGGAATAAATATTTGGAAGAATATGCCCGGAAGATACGTAATCCATTGGCAGTTGCCATAAAATGATACATATACAAGAGGGTATGCGTATACGCCACGAAAAAAACAAGGTATTTGGCTTTATCAGTCAAATACCTTGAATTCATAGCCTTGTTCCAACAGCCATTCTATGGCCCGGGGCAAGGCGTATTTCATGTTTTTCTCTGCCTTGATGGAGTCATGGAAAGTAATGATGGAGCCATTCCTCACATAATGTTTTACCTTCCTCAGTACCTGTCTTCCATTCAGCTTGTTGCTATAGTCACGGGTAACCAAGTCCCACATTACGATCTGGTATTTATGCCGCAGCACCATGTACTGCATCCAGCGCATGTGGCCATGTGGCGGACGGAATAGGTTGGTATGGATCAGCTCGTTTGCTTTGTCCGTATTGGCCAGATAGTTCTTGCTTCGGTATTCGAATCCCCGGATATGGTTAAAAGTATGATTTCCCAAACGATGTCCCCGTTCTACAATCATCTGGAATTCCTTGGGATGCTTGCGCACATTGTCGCCCACCAAAAAGAAGGTAGCCTTGATATTGTACTTGTCTAATAAATCGAGTACCCACGGTGTGATTTCGGGAATCGGCCCGTCATCGAAAGTCAGATAGACCGCTTTTTCATTCTTGTCCATTCGCCAGAAAGCGCGTGGATAAAGCCAGCGGAGTATCAGCGGGGGTTGTTCTATAAACATGAATGTGTGTGCTTTTGTTGGTTATACAAATATAAAGGTGTGGATTCACCGCAGAATCCACACCTTTTATTTACTTTCTGCCTGCTCCGCCGCCTACACGTTTGTTGAACACCTCATAGAGGTCTTCAAACTTCTTGGCATAGTGGCTTGCCATATCTGATTTTTTCTGTTGTTCACCTTCACCTTGTACACCGCCGGCAGCATTTGCGCGGGCAAGGCTCTTGTTGATCTCATCCAGAATATAGAAATTGCGCAGACAGTCCTCGTATGAACCTTGCAGGCGTTGGTCATCCAGACTCAGGTACCAGGTGATGTATTCCACCGATTTGTTTGCCAGATCATTCAGAATGGCTTCTCCCTTTTCTTTTTCACCTAACGCCAGATAATCGTCGGCCATTTCTTTTGAACTGCTCATGATGTAATCGTGGGGCACGGTGGTGCTTGGGATTACTTCCGAACAGTAGTCAAGGGCTTTCAACGCCTTGTCTTTCTTGCCTTCTTTTATCAACTGGGTAGCCAGCTGTATAAACATACGGCGGTGGGTCTGGCACATACGCATCACAGTCTCGTCGATATAGATATCCGGGTTGTTGATTCCTCCGAACTTGAACTTGTTCATCAGGTTATCGTACATTTTCTCGCTGTCGATGCGTGCGTTCAGCCGGGTGGTGTTGAACGGGGTGATGCGGTAGGCAAGACCTTCCTGCATGAAGTTGTTGCCCAAATTCAGATGATTGTCGCTACCCACCGTAATAGCCATGTACAACGGACGTTCCCAATTGGTATTTGCCAGCATCTCAAGCATCATCAGCTCACTCTTGTACAGCATACGTTTGCCTTTCAGGGAGATACTCATGTAATCGGGGATTTCACCATGCAGGGAGTCGGGAATCATCATGCCCGAGCGTTTCACTGCCTCCTTGTCCAGCTTGATGACGATGCTGTCCGTCGGTATCAGCTGTAAACCTTCTTTGGGTGAGCGTACCCAGTATTTCAGAATATTTTTCAATTCATACGGGTTGTCTCCGAATTCCTTGGCGGCTTCTTCCGGGTTCTGCTTGTAGAAGTTATTGATGCTTTCCATCACTTCCGGACGTACAGCCACTCCTTCATTATGCCCCTGTACATATTCCAGACGGCTCCATTCGATAGGCACTGCCGGGGAGTCGTATGCCTGACGCTTCATTTGGTCGATGTACCAGTCCGTTTGCAGGTAACTCAGGTTACATACACGTACATCGGTACGGAAACCTTCCGTTTCCTGGTTGTACCACAAGGGGAAAGTATCGTTGTCACCATTGGTAAAGATAATCGGGTTACCTTCTTCCTGTACGGTGCTCAGGTAGTTTTGTCCGAAGTCGCGTGCCACATAACGGTTGCTGCGGTCGTGGTCGTCCCACGTCTGGCTCACCATTTGGATGGGTACGAACAGACAAACTACAGTTGCAATGACGGAAGCCGGTTTCTCACCCAGTTTGCCTTGCAGCCATTGGGCAATACCCGCCACACCCATGCCTATCCAGATGGCAAATGCATAGAACGAACCTGCGTATGCATAGTCACGTTCGCGGGGCTGCATCGGGGTCTGGTTCAAATAAAGCACGATGGCCAGACCGGTCATGAAGAACAGGAAGAATACGATCCAGAATTGCTGGATACCTATCGGTTCTTCTATCTCTTCCCCATTCGGAGTCGTGATACGTTTTGTCTTGTAAGCCTGCCAGAACAGACCGATAAGTCCCAGAATCAACGGCAGGCAATAGAATACATTGTGCCCTTTGTTGTTTTTCAGGTCGGAGGGGAGCAGGCTTTGGTCGCCCACCAGGAACTTGTCCACAAACGGTATTCCGGTAATCCAGTTGCCATGTTCTATTTCACCCTGTCCCTGTATGTCATTCTGGCGTCCGGCAAAGTTCCACATGAAATATCTCCAGTACATGTAGTTCAACTGGTAGATAAAGAAGAACTTGATGTTATCCCATTGGGTCGGGACTTTCACCATCACCATCTGTCCGCACTGGTCGTAAGGAACCTGCACGCCTTTGATGCCGCCCAGCCAGTCTTCGTAGGCCTGTGCGTGTGCATCGCTGTACATGCGCGGGAAGAGCATATTTTGTGCATACTTGTAATCGGTCTTATGACGCACTACTTCGTAGCTGTCTTTTTCATCGGGAGTCGCTTTCTCCTTCCGTTGATACACGGGAGCGCCTTCCGTCACATCATATACACATCCTCCGTCCACTTCTTTCAGTGCCGGTTTGGAGGCGTATGTCTGTCCGTAGAACAAAGGACGGGTTCCATATTGCTCGCGGCCCAGGTATTCTCCTAAAGTGAAGATGTCTTCCGGAGAGTTCTGGTCCATCGGAGTATTGGCGGTAGAGCGGATCACAATCAAGGCGTATGAGGAGTATCCTACCATAATCATCATGATGCACAGCAAAGAGGTGTTTAAAGTACGTGCGCTAATCTGATATTTCTTGTTCAAATCAGCAAACAGATAAACGCCCAAGATTCCTAGTATGATAATGCCTATCAAGGCGCTGCTCCATCCGTAGCCATAGAAGGGGATGCCCAGCATGGCGATAGTTACCATGAAGGAAATATTCATGCGTTTGCGGCTCTTTTCCGTATAGCTTTCGTAAACACCCCAGATAATGGATGCGGCGAGTAGAATGATGTAGACTATCAGACCGCTGTTGAAAGGCATACCGAAACTGTTGACGAACAGCAGTTCGAACCATCCTCCACTTTTACTACGCCCGGCACGATACCGTACAGCACTGCTGCAACCAACACCATGGAGCCTGTAAGTGCCAACAGGCTGCCTTTGAGGTTGGCATCGGGATTCTTTTTATAATAGTACACCAGTACAATGGCCGGAATACACAATAAGTTCAGCAAGTGCACACCGATGGAAAGTCCGGTCAGGTAAGCAATCAGAACCAGCCAGCGGTCGCTGTGAGGCTCGTTGGCAACGGATTCCCATTTTAGAATCAACCAGAATACGACTGCGGTGAAGAGGCTGGAGTAAGCGTATACCTCGCCTTCTACGGCACTGAACCAGAAGGTGTCGCTCCATGTATAAGCCAAGGCTCCCACCAGTCCTGACCCCATTATGGTAATGAGTTTGCCCAAGGTCATCTCCTTGTCATCGGGCATATCAGTTTTTTCACCAGATGGGTTATACTCCAGAAAAGGAACAGGATACAAGCCGCACTCATCAGAGCGCTCATGGTATTGACCATTCTGGCTACTTGACTGGGGTCGCTTGTAAATTGGCTGAATAAGTTGGCGGTAAGCATAAAGAAGGGTGCACCGGGCGGGTGGCCTACCTCTAATTTATAGCCGGTGGTGATGAACTCCGGACAATCCCAGAAACTGGCTGTCGGTTCTATAGTCATGCAGTAAGTATAAGCTGCGATGACAAAAGCTAACCAACCTACCAGGTTGTTGACTAATTTGTACTGTTTCATGAATATATTATTGTTTCGTTAACGTTCAATGGGCGCAAAGATACGAAAGAAAGTTGGAATAGGGAGGCAATGGTCTGTTATTTAGTGTTATCCTTAGGGAATGCGGCAGAAAATGTTTCTTTCAGTCCTTAACGGAATTTCTATGTTTTATTGCTGGTTTGTATACTGTGTTCTGAAATTTCAGTTTGTACAGATGAAGGAAACCTTTGGATTCCTAACCTTTTTCTACTCTATGGTTAAGCTTGATTGATGGTTAGGTTAAGGTCTTTTATACGGTAAACCAGTATAGACCGCTACAGTGGACTGTACAGTCTGCTATGGTAGTCCGTACGGTCTGTTGCAATGGACTGTACGGAGCACTGCCGGCGACTGTAGAAGTCTGCCGTAAGAAAATGCTTAATGATAAGGTGGATAGGGCTTAACCTGCCGCATGAAAAGGCTTAGGTCACGATAATCGGATTTATTCGTCGTGATGATGGCATTTCAAGATGCGGTGAGGGAAGTTTCCATGTCCTAACAGTTCGATGGGGCATCCGAAATGCTCTTCCAGCCATTCGGTGGGTACTTCCGTATCGGGATGATAATCCAGCGTTTCGTTGACGCACGCTATGGTTTTTACATTTTGCAGCACAGTGCCTATGTCATGGCTTACCAGGATGATGGCCCGTTCCTTGTTGATTTCTTCCAGCAGGGAGTAGAGTTTGGCCTCAAACCGTTTGTCAATGTAGGTATTGGGTTCGTCCAGAATGACAACCTCAGGGTTTGAAACCAAGGCGCGTCCCAAGAGCGCGCGTTGCAGTTGTCCTCCGCTCAGTTCGCCGATGGCACGGCTTTCCAAACCTTCCAGACCCATGCGGGCAATAATCCGGCTCACCAGTTCATGCTGTTCGGGGGTGTAGCGGTGGAACAGGGACTTCTGTTTGTTGAGCCCCGATAATACCACCTCATATACGGAGATGGGGAATTTCTTGTCAATACTGTTGTATTGTGGTAAGTATCCCATGGCTATTTCGGGTACTTCCTTTTCGTTCTTATAGAAACGGACACTGCCCGAAGCGGGCTTCAGTAACCCTAGTATGATCTTGATCAGTGTGGTTTTTCCGCCACCATTGGGGCCGATTACACCAAGGAAGTCACGTTCATATACCGTGAGATTGACGTGACTCAGTACTGTCTTCTCATCGTAAGAAGCGGAAATATCTGTAAGTTGTATAATGGGATTCGTCATAAGGCTCTGTTATTTGGCAAGTGCATTTGCTACATTGATCATCTCTTCCCGCCATTCATAACTTAGCGGATTAATGGGAACAACGGTGACTCCCAGTTCATCTGCTATCAGCCGGGCATTGCGGGTATCGAATTCCTGTTGGACAAAAATAACCCGGGCATTGTCCCGGCGGCAGGTTTCTATCAGTTTTTTCAGATGGGCGGGTGAGGGTTCCTTTCCTCCTTCTTCTATGCTGATTTGCTTTAATCCGTAGTCCCTAGCAAAATAACTGAGTGCCGGATGATAGATAAGGAAAGTGGTATCGGCATTCTGTAGCCGGTCACGAACGTCCGTATCTGTCTGTGCGATAATTTGTTGCAGACTGTCCAGCCGATGCTTGAAATAAGGTTCGTTTGCACTGTCCAGTTCACTCAGGGCGGAGTAGATATTACGGGCGATTACTGAGGCATTGCGTGCGGAGTTCCATATATGAGGCTCTATACCCCCTTCGTGATGATGGTCACCGTGGTTGTGTCCTGTTTCGTGTATGACGTCTATTCCTTTTGAGGTATCGAATACTTTCAGATGAGGGGCATTCGTGGTCAGTTTATCCATCCAGGCTTGTTCGAAACCGATATAGCCGATGCGCAGGTAGGCGGTGCTTTTATCCAGATTGACCAGTTGTTGGGGGGTAGGGTCGTAGGTTTCGGGGCTGCTTCCTTTCGGAACCATGCTGACTATCTTGAATTTATCGCCTGCAATGGTTTCTGTGAAATAGCGCAAGGGTTCCAGGGTGACAGTCAGGGTCGGTTTTGTGGAAGTGGACTGTTTACTGTCACAGGCGGTAAACAGGCACACTATCAGTACCATGCAGCACGAACAAAGGATACTTTTGCCGGGATGCAATGGGGAAAATATGTGATGTCTGGTTTTCATGAATGTTATCTTTTCTGTTTAACAACAACAAATATACGCAAATTGCTCATTAATCGGGTACAAATACTCCCCAAATTGCTCAATTGATAAGCAATTTCAGTCTGGTTAGGGCTTTTCATACGGCTATTCTGTGGCTGTATGAGAAGCCTTGGTTTCAGGTAAGAGATTCTATATGGCATTCTATGTACTCTTTATCGTTCTCTATAAATATGCGCTTTATATTTGGTGGGAAGTGTCTTGTCGTTTGTCAATCTTTTTAAGATGCCATATAAGGCTCTTGTATTCGTGAAGAATAAGATTTGTAAAAAAAATCCTTTCAATCTTTGTTCATGTATTTATCTTACTATATGTTAAGAGCAGGAATAGGAACTGATTGTGGATGATTGAAAATCAATGGGTTATTGTATGTATGGAAGATGAAAAAAGTATAAATCTCTTAGTAAGAGATCGACATTTCACGTGCAAAAATAAGGAAAGTTTTGATAACTAGTACACTTTTCGCGGAAAAAATATGGAATATTGTGAAAAAAAAGTATTTCTTCTGGTTCTACCGGCTCTGATTTAATCTTGTATCTGTATAGTTAATATTTTGATTTAAAGCCTGTTATCGTCAGTTTGTAGATCTCTTACTAAGAGATCTGCATAAAAGGCCAATAAGAACGAATAACGAGTTTAGATGGAATACCTGTTTCTGAGACGTAAAAAGACGAGCAGCACTTCTGTAAGGCAGAAGACATTGCTCTATCGTGCCGCCGGTCGCGAATGGACGGCGCGGTTCTCGTCACTGTCGGATGTCCGTCCGGCAGACAGCCTTATATATAAAGGTATATTGTATCAGTTGGAGATACGCCGGGCGTTCCTCGATTCCTCTCTTTCGTTAAAGAAACTGAGTATGATGCTCGAAACAAACCAGACTTACCTGAGCAATGCGGTGAACCGCTACTTCGGTTGTCATCTGAAGGAGTTGCTTAACCGCTACCGGGTGGAATACGCTAAGGAGCTGCTTCGCAACGGCGGTTGTCCGCTGGGCGAGGTTCCGTCACGGAGCGGTTTCGGTTCGAAGAGTCCTTTCTATCTGGCTTTCGTCCGTCAGACGGGTATGACTCCGAAACGGTATGCGGCGCGCGAGAGGAACCTGGTGAACTTGGAAATAGAGAATGAAGTCCTTTTATAACAGTATATGTATAACCAATTTTTAGTTTTTTAAATTTATAAATTTAAATCTTTATTTATGAACAAAAAGTTTTTAAGTGCAGTTCTGTTCGGAGCCTTGATGGTTTCGTCAACAGGAACATTTGTGTCTTGTAAAGACTATGATGAGGACATTGACCGCATCGACAAGGAACTGGTCGATATCAAGTCGGCTCTTTCAGCTTTACAGGCAAAAGTTGATGCTGGTAAGTATGTTACCAACGTAGTGAAGAACGGTGACGGTATCACTGTAACCTGGAGTGACAATTCTACAAGTACCATTGAAACTATCAAAGGTGACAAGGGTGAAGACGGTAAGAATGGTACAGTTGTGACCATCATTGACGGTTACTGGGCATTTGACGGTGTGAAATCTGAATATCCTGCAAAAGGAGATAAGGGTGACAAGGGTGACCAGGCGAACCGGGTGATGCTGCCGCTGCCGGACATGATGCCAAAGTGAACGAGGAAACCGGTTATTGGCAGGTATGGGATGCTGAAAAAGGTGCATACGTGGATACCAAATACATTGCCGGTGGTCTGAGAGTGGTTGAAGTTGCCGGTGGTTACAACTTCACTGTAACAGAAGCAAACGGTGAGCCGAAGACTATCTTTATTCCGGGTGGAGCTGCATTGTTAAGCATTATTCCTGAACTGAACGGACAAAACTATGCTCAAGATTTCGATATCTATTATGGTATATTGAATAATGACGTGGATTGGGCAGGACATAAAGCTGTAAACGGCAAAATGTTGAAAGGTATGTATCCTACTGCCGACCGCGACATCAAGATGCAAGTGAATCCCGCAGGTGCTGATGCTGACGCTTATGACTGGGCGTTTGTTTCTACAGACAACACCACTCCTTGGGGATTGAATTTTGGTGCTCCCCAAGCATGGACCGGCAAAGCTACTACAGCTACCCGTGCCACATCGGCCAACGGTATGTGGTTACTGCCTCGTGACGTGCAGAAATGGGATTTGGATGCAGCCGGAAGCCAGGGACGTCCTGACTATGCAGGCCAGTTCAAGGCTAATGATGGTGACAAGTACCTGTTTGCACTGAAAGCTACATCAAAAAATAATGGAGAAGTAGTAAAATCCCCGTTTGTATATACATTCAAAGCCAGCAATGTAAACGCAACTGAAAACATTCACATTAATGGTTTGACATTTGCTCCTTCAGGAAGCTCATTCTTGTATGGAAAGGAATATACTCCTTCCTTCGATATGCTAGGATTTAGTTCTGACGGCTATGATCAATGGGCAGAAGATTCTGTATTGGTATATGACTACTATCTGGAAATAGACAAGAGCAAGATTACAGATGAATCCATCAGAAAATATGGTGTGGAGATTACTGCAGACGGTTATCGTTTCATCGCTAAGAAAGAAGCTGTAGTGAACAATACTATTCCGTTCATTTACAACTACATCTTGATAAACGGTCAGAAAGGTAAGACTTACTTCTCTGTCAACTTTAATGATGAGGCTGTGACTGTTCCTGACAAGTTCCTGGAAGATATCGTTGCACCGTTCAATGCTACGGTTATTGCCGATCAAACCAGATGGTATGGATGGAGCAAGGCACTTGACTTGACAGAATTCTTCAACACATTGGGAGATGCAGGCAAGATGAAGTGGATTGATGCGATTGCACGCAGCATGGGTAATTCAACTGATCCACAAGAAATCAACAGAAGTGTATTCGATAAGAGATATGGTAGCAATGACCTTGATTTCAATGTAGAACTGACTGGTGGTGATCCTATCAACAACCAAGGTACTTGGGACCGTGTTATATACAATGGTGCATTGCTGGACAAATACATTGAATTTGATTATGTAGACGCAACCGGCAAGTCTTGTCTGACCGGAAACATCCGTGATTTGGATAAGATTACCGCATTGAAGGTAACATTCAAGGTTGACAGCGAATTAGGAGGACATGTAACTGCTCCTTATTACACAACAGACGGTCGTCAGTATAGTGGTGACAACACGAAGATTGCATTGCCTTTGGACAACGCATTCCGTGTAGAAATCGCAACTCGTTATGATCAATACGAAGTGGCAAGAATGAACTTCTCATTCGAATTGCAGATGCCTACTAACTGTCCGATCAAACGTGAATCTGTAGCTAACCGTACATCTGCTTGGTCTAAAGACAAAGACGGAAATGATGTATTGAAAGTATATGGTGAAAAACTGTTGGACCGTTATGATGCTGTTGCAGCTGATATGCGTGATGCATTCAAGGGAGTTTATAACTACCAGAATGGTGCTTACAATGCACAAGCAAATGTTGAAGCTAACTGGTATGAAGTATTGGTTCCGACTAATTCGTTCCAAATTATTGGTAAGACTAATGAAAGCTATGCAACTCTTGCCGGTATCTCAAATAGCTCATTATATACTGAATGGAATACAATCGGTTTCTATGGCACAGCCGGCAACATGGATGCATATACTTTGACCGATGTTAAATATCATCACTTCAATGTTTATACAGAAGCTAAGGATGATATTATATTACAGTTTGCCAGCCGTATTGCTGACTCTAAGGTTGCAAAAGTAGCATCTAAGGGTACAAAAGAGAATCCGTTCATTGCAAAAGCTGTTTATTCAACAGATGGTTTGCAGACAATTTTGAAGTATGCATTCGAAGTAAGCAATACTGATTTCACTTTGGCTGATGCATTCGACAAACCGTACTATCTGTTTGACCGTGCTGCCGCACAAGGTGTAACTGCTGCATTACGTGCCGAATTGAACTCTTCATTGGTAAATAACAGACAAAGCATTGTTGTAGATAAGGCTGATCCTTCATTCTATGGCTTGTATCCTTCTGCCAAGATGGATCAACAGGCTACAAATGTGGTGACTTATATCTTAGACGGTGCTGCTCAAACTGCCAATACCAACAAGATGAAGTTTGATATTGCCAAAGAAGTAGGTAATGGTAAGGTTATTGAAATCACATATCATATCACAGATGTATTTGGTATGACTAAAGACTTGACATTCTATGTACAGACTTTGAACTAATTGGATCTAATAATAGAGTCTTAAAAAGTGAGAGTGACTTTCGGGGCACTCTCACTAACAATTCCAAGATAAGACTTTCTCCGACAGGAGAATCTTATATAATAAAAACTTTAGATTTATAAAACAGAATCTCTGGCTTGTGACAAGCCGGAGATTTTTTATGTATATAACGGCAATCATCTCAGCGTGGAGAAAGAATATGAAGAATCTATGACGGATTCAGCGATGAATGTTTCATGGTAATTTGCTGATAAATATGCAGTTATGCGTATATGACGGATTTGAAGGATTTTACAACGGTTTTACTGTTTTAGGTGAAACTTGACCATTCATCAGTTTCGGTCCTAGAAGTTTAATCAGACTTGGTTGCCCGCAGTATCTCGCCGTTTTCCCCCCGGAGCCGGGAAGGCGTTCTACTGTGAATCCGGCTGTTTGCAGCATCCTTCTTACCACCCCTTTGGCACAGTAAGTTGTCAGGATACCTCCTTCATTCAATACCTTGTATAAAGTATCGAAAAGAGATTGTTCCCACATTTCGGGTTGTTTTTCGGGAGCGAAGGCATCAAAGTAGATGATATCGTATAAGGGAACGGCGGGACGGCTGCCTTCCTCCGGGTTGAAAAGCCGGGTAAAATCATCTTCAATTTTATGTAATGTGAACCAAGGGGATACCTCTGTTTCTGTGTTCCAGGGCGCCCGGTGAATGGCGTAATAATCCTCCTCATGCTGTTTGCCGATCAGGCGGGGGTAGTCCAGTTGCTTCAAGGTTTCTTCGGCTAACGGATAGCGTTCGATACCGGTATAATGTACTTTCCGTCGGGTCTCTTCTGCTGAAAGCAGTGTCAGAAAGGCATTCAGCCCTGTTCCTAGTCCTATCTCCAGAATGTGGGGCTCGGAAACGGGAGAATGCTTTAATCCCATTTCGATAAAAATATGTTGTGACTCCGTCAGTGCCCCTTTCACCGAATGATAATGTTCGTCCAGTTCGGGTACATAGAGGGTATAACTTCCATCTGCTGTTTGTTCCAGTTTCATAATTTAATGCATTAAAGCGGAGGCTTCCAATACTCCCCATACCAATAAGGCGTAGCGGAGTATCTTTCCGATGGTCATAGCGAGAATGACAATCCATATATTGGCACGCATCATGCCCAATACAATGGATATGGCACTTCCCAAAATAGGGATAAAGGCGAAGAAAGCCATCCAGGCACCCCGTCCGTGTACAAACCGCTCCGCACGGTCCATCTTCTCTTTTTTTACATGAAAATATTTCTCGATCCATTCCATATTGCCCAGATGTCCCATCCAGTAGCAGGTCATGCCTCCGGCAACATTGCCGGCGGTGGCGGCGGTTATACTGATCACCGGGTCTAAGCCCAACGGACCTACACAGGCTGCCAATACGGCCTCCGAACTGAAGGGAAGAACACTTCCGGCTATAAAAGAGCCTAGAAAAAGACCCCAATATCCCCAGTCGATCAGGAATTGAAGAATTGCATCCATAAATTGTATATAGTTAGAACTATTAATAGAACAAATGTAATGATGAAAAAGATGCCGGTAAAGCGGTTGTGGGTTAAAGTAAATAAATGTCCTGTTAAAATGGATCCTACAATGACCTGCATCTGCAACAGGATGTCGAAATGCTGTGGCTGTAAGATACCCAGTAAATAAATCCAGGCTTCAACGGCGATCAGGAAAAAAAGGAATATACGCGTGCGTACCTTGTCTAAATAAGAAACATGGAAATAATGCACGCTGCTGACCAGTGATATCAAGGTGATGATTCCACAGGATATGATTCTGTCCATCCCTAATGTCCCATAACTGATGGGTTGAAAATGAATAAGCTCCTGTAAAGGGTGATAGAAGAGATTCATTTTGTCGTAATAGAACGCATAGCCGAAAAAGAGCCAGTAGGGCACACAGAGTCCTGTAAGTCCGGCAAAGAAACTTTTGAGTGACAGGGATCTGAAACTGATCATCCCCAAATAGAACAGAGGTACAAAATAAAGCAACTGTGGAAACAACAGGCTTCCCAGTCCGATGAAAAAGAAAGCGTGGAATATACTTCCCGCCGGATAGGGAGATTCGTAGCTGCTGAATAATTGGGAAATAGCGATCAGAAAAGTGAGTGGCGCAAAAACGGCATACTGGAAGGAATGCAGAAACAGGCAGGCCGTGGACAGGAATACGTAAAAGCTGACATGCAAGGTACTGCGTGTCCGTATCAGCGTGAAGGCGGTGTTTATCTCGATCAGCAGATAGGCAGTCAAAGCACAGACCAGCAAATTGATTACATCCTGCCATTCATTGCCCGTGATGATCCGGAGAAGCAGGCATATAAGGATGGCAACAGGAAGGTGAATCTTCCCTTTGCCATATCTATTTGGAATTTGTCATAGCCTGCCATGGGTGATAGTCCGCTGATTACAGGTCGAATCCAATATCTGAACGGAAATATTTCTTGTCGAAATTGATTTTCTTCGCATTGGCGAATGATTGTGCCAAGGCTTCTTCTTTATTGGCACCGTAGGAGCTGACTGCAATGACACGTCCGCCGCTAGTGACTACCTGTCCGTCTTTCAGTGCTGTTCCTGCATGGAATACAATGCTGTTTTCAATCTCTTCTACTCCGCTGATGGCAAATCCCTTGTCATAATGTTCCGGATATCCGCCGGATACCAGCATGACGCATACTGCCGAACGGGGGTCTATCTCCAGGACTTTTTCATTCAGATTGCCTGTTGCCACTCCTTCAAGCAGTTCCACCAAGTCACTCTTGATGCGCAGCATGACACTTTCCGTTTCCGGGTCGCCCATGCGTACATTGTATTCAATGACCATCGGTTCGCCTTTTACATTAATCAGGCCGAAGAAGATAAAGCCTTTATAGTCGATGCCTTCTGCTGCCAGTCCTTCTACTGTGGGGCGGATGATACGTTCTTCCACTTTTTCCATCCATGCTTTGTCGGCAAACGGAACAGGAGATACACTACCCATACCACCGGTGTTCAGCTTTGTCGCCTTCGCCGATGCGTTTGTAGTCTTTTGCTTCGGGCAGAATCTTGTAGTTCTTTCCATCGGTCAGAACGAATACGGAACATTCTATACCGCTCAGGAATTCTTCAATCACTACGGTGGCGGAAGCGTCACCGAACATTCCGCTCAGCATTTCTTTCAATTCTTTCTTGGCTTCTTCCAGGGTGGGCAGAATCAGTACGCCTTTTCCGGCGCAAAGACCGTCGGCTTTCAGTACGTATGGAGCTTCCAATGTTTCCAGAAAGGCTAGTCCTTCTTCCAGATTTGCGGCAGTGATACTTTTGTAACCGGCTGTCGGGATATTATGGCGTTGCATGAAGCCTTTGGCGAACTCCTTGCTGCCTTCCAGTACCGCACCCGCTTTTGAAGGCCCGATAACAGGAATGTTTTTCAGCGCTTCATCTTTTTTGAAATAGTCATAGATTCCTTTGACTAACGGGTCTTCGGGACCTACCACTACCATATCTATATTATTCTTTACTACAAACTCTCTGATTGCTGTAAAGTCATCTGCTTTAATCGCTACATTCTCGCCTACATTACTTGTGCCGGCATTTCCCGGAGCGATATAGAGTTTCTCGATTTTGGGACTTTGAGCAATCTTCCATGCCAGGGCGTGTTCACGTCCGCCTGAGCCTAATAGCAACAGTTTCATAATCTTATCTTTTGTTTATTTTAAGTGGTCTTCAAAATAGCGTGTAATGCGTTCATACAAGTGCACACGGTCGCGTCCGAACATATTATGACCGTCGCCCGGATACATAAAGAAATCGGGTTGGGTTCCGGCATCAATGCAGGCACGGAGGAAACTGATGCTGTGCTGGGGAACACAAGTGGGGTCATTGGCGCCAATGATCACTTCCAAGCGTCCTTTCAGGTTTCCGGCTCTCAGCTTCAGGTTGGCGTTCTTGTAGCCTTCGGGGTTGGTTTGCGGAGTATCCATGTAGCGTTCGCCGTACATTACTTCGTAGTAAGCCCAGTCGATGACAGGACCGCCGGCTACTCCTACTTTGAATAGTTCGGGGTAAGTCAGCATCAAGTTGGTGGTCATGAAACCACCGAAGCTCCAACCATGTACGCCAATGCGGTTATTGTCCACATAACCCAATGATTTTAAGAAATCCACTCCTTTTACCTGGTCTTTCATCTCTTCGGTTCCCAATTGGCGGAACGTACAGTTCTCAAATTCCAGTCCCCGGTTGTCACTGCCCCGGTTGTCAACGGTCAGCATGACGTAACCCAGTTGTGCCATGTAAATATCCCATCCGCGGGCGTCATAGTTGCGGTTGTTGTGGATTAGTTGGGCATGTGGTCCGCCATACACGTAGATTACGGCCGGGTATTTTTTGTTGGGGTCAAAATTCACCGGCTTTATCAGGCGGTAGTATAAGTCGGTCTTGCCGTCGGCTGCCTTGAGGGTACCGACAGTGATTTCGGGCATATTGTATGCTTCCAACGGATTGGTGGCGGTCAACAGGCTGATAGTCTTTCCCTTTCCGGAAGTGGGAACGATCTCGATATTCCGGGGAATGGTGAAAGAAGTATAATTGTCTATCACATAGTTGCCGCTACCGGACAGTTGTACATGATGCATACCGTCTTTATTGCCGATGAGGCGGCGTTTGCCTGTCTTTACATTCACAGCGTATGCGTTGCTCTGCAAAGGGGAAACCTCTGTGCTCATGATGATGACTTCCTTGGTCTTTTCATTGAATCCGAGGATGTTTTGTACTACCCAGTTGCCTTGGGTAAGCTGTCTGGTCTTGTAGCTTTCCCGGTAAGAACCTCCGGCCGCGGCTCCATGTGATTCCGGATATACGGAAGTCTTGGTGTCCATCAGGTAAAGATGGTTGTAGCCGTCGCGCTGGCTCTGATAGATGAACTTCGTGTGGTCCCACGGCAGAAAGACGATGGGATGTTGGGGTTCTACATATTTAGTATGCTTCTCTTCGTAAAGGGGATTGCTTTTCAGTGGCTCTCCTGTTTCCGCGTCATAGCAGCATAGCAGGGCATGGTTCTGGTCACGGTTCAGTTCAATGACATAAACGCTTTTTTCGTCAGGACTCCAGCTGATATTGGTAAAATAACGGTCGGTAGGGTCTCCGGCTTTCAGATAAACTGTTTTTTGGGTCTCCGGATTGTAGATGCCGACAGTCACTTTGTGGCTGGTCATTCCTGCCATCGGATACTTGTCCGGCTCCAGTGTCGCTATGCGGGTGGAGGTATTTACTTGTGGATAATCGGTTACCATGCTTTCGTCCATGCGGTAGAAAGCAAGCAGATTTCCTTTCGGACTCCAGAAAGTACCTTTCGAGATACCAAATTCCTGACGGTGTACACTTTGTCGCATACGATGCCTTTCGGTTCGTCGGTGACTTGTTGCGTTTTCCCGTCGGCAGTCGTTACAAACAGATTGTTGTCAAGTATAAGCCAATGAACGGCTTTCCTTGTTCCAGTCCTGGTTGGCGGCTTTAGGAGAGAGAGGCTGACTCCATATTATTTCCTTTTTAGTTAAATCGATCAGCACTTTATTGGATGTGGTATTTACCAGCATCATCTTTTCAGCGTATGGGAAAGATGCATTCCTGAAGTGGTTGATTTTCCCTAATTCCTTGTTTGCCAACAGTTCATTCACTTCCTGCAAAGTGATAAGTACGTTTTCCTTCCCATTTGCCGGCTGGATGGTTTTTACCTCTTCTATGTCGCGTTGATGCATACATCTCCCCACCATTGCAAACCATACAGATTTTGTGGAAGCAGGTTATAATAATTGTTTCCTCCCGGCATCAAGTCTTCCAGTGTGAAACTTTTCTTGTCTTGTGCCCATGTTACAGATGAAGCCATGATTAATAAGGCAATCAGATTGATTAATTTTCTCATAACTGTTTATTCTTCTGTCTTTTCCTTATTGTCGTCAAATTTACGGGGACTGCTTTTGAAATTGTCGCGGCCTTCACGTCTGTCACCAAAGTTGCGGTGTTCTCCTCTTTTGAAATCGCCACGTCCCTCACGTTTGTCATCAAAAGAGCGTCTTTCTCTGCGCTCTCCTCCTTTGTACTCTCCGTGTCCTTCACGTCTGTTGTCAAAACTACGACGTTCTCTGCGTTCTCCATATTCTACCTTTTCCGTGTTACGCGCGGGCGGATTTCTTCCCGGCGGGGCTTGAATTCCTGATCGGCGTTCTCACTACGGAATTCTTTGAATTTGCCGTTGAATAATTGGTATTTGCGGAATTCACATTCCAACGAACCGTTGAACAGGGGGATTTTTATAGAAGGCTTTAAACCAATCTGGTCGAAACATTCTTCACGGTAACTTAGTACCCATGCATCATTGCCGGTGAAAGAGTGTTTCAGACGTTCGCCTATCATTTGATACAGGCCCAGCAAATCATTGGTTGAGATACGTTCTCCATAAGGAGGGTTGGTGATGATGATGCTTTTTTCTTTGGGTTGCTCAAATTGCTGGAACGGTTGGATTTTTAAGATAATCTCCTTGCTCAGTCCGGCTGCTTTCACATTGTGAGTGGCAATTTCATTTGCTTTCGGATTATTGTCATATCCAAAAATCTTATGTGTGAACTCACGTTCCTGTGAGTCATCATTGTAGATGCGGTCAAATAGTTCCTGATCAAAATCGTTCCACTTTTCAAAAGCGAACTCCTTGCGGAATACGCCGGGAGCGATGTTACGTGCTATCAGGGCGGCTTCGATAGGTATTGTTCCTGAACCGCACATCGGGTCTATCAAATCACATTCGCCTTTCCATCCGGTCATCAGGATCATACCGGCTGCCAGTACCTCATTCAAAGGAGCTTCTACAGCTTCCTGGCGATAACCCCGGCGGTGGAGTGACTCGCCCGAACTATCCAGTGACAGAGTGCATTTATTTTCGGCTATATGGATGTTCAGTGCCACATCGGATGGTTGATGCGTACCGAGGGGCGCTCTCCTGTCTTTTCACGGAAATAGTCCACAATGGCGTCTTTTACTTTGTAGGCTACGAACTTGGAGTGACGGAACTCGTTCGAGAAAACCACAGCGTCTACGGCAAAACTTTTTATCTTTATCCAAGAAGTCTTCCCACGCAATGGCCTTGATAGCTTCGTAAACTTCATCGGCATTCTTCGCCTCAAAATGTTTGATGGGTTTCAGGATGCGGATGGCAGTACGCAGGCAGAAGTTTGCCCTATACATCATTTCTTTATCGCCCGTAAAGGCTACCATGCGTCTTCCTACTTCTATATTGCTGGCTCCCAGCTCGGTGAGTTCTTTTGCCAGTACTTCTTCCAGTCCCTGGAAAGTCTTGGCGATTAGCTCGAATTCTTCCTTCATCTTAAATGATAATTACGTAATTTCAATTGATGGGACAAATTTAATGATTTTCTGTTTGCTAATCAATTATTTAGAGAATTAATCTGTTTGATGAAGCAAAAAAGAGGATGAAATCGGGGCGTCCACGCTCCTTGCCGGGGTCTTTATTTACCTTTGATTATAAAAATTCTTTGAAAACGGAATTGGGTATATCTGTGGAATAAATTGACAAAATATGTATCCGGCAATGTAATTGTTATCCTATAGAAATAAATTCTACACAGGAATTTGCCATTTTTGCTGAATCAAGAAACTTAAATAGAAATCAGAATGAAAATGGAATTGACGGATGAGAAACGTAAGGGATATGTGGTTTGTGCTTTAATGATACTGGTCTCTTGTTTGTATTTGGTTTATTTGGGGTACAGTCTCTACCGTATGGGGCATGCTTAGGACAAAATGAAACCATATCTGTATCACACAGGTATGGTTTCTGTAAGAGAAATTCTATGATTAATAGGTTGAGTGACTTTTATGCGAATTCTTCTGCCAGATAGACTTCGTTTATTTCGCAGAAAAACTCATCGGCGATATCTGACAGGGTTTCCAATGCTTCTTCGGCAGTTTCGCCGTAAGTGCAGCATTGGTGGTAGTCTGTTAAAAAGGCGTAATATTCCCCGTAGGGTGTACATTCTATCTGATATTCATTGCTTTTAAGTTCCATATATACCTCCTTTTTTATCGTACTGCAAATATCTTGTTTATCTGTTACAAGAAGGTGTACAGGAAGTTACTGTTTTATTAAAAAGTTTGCTGCCATACTACTTTTTAGACCATTTTGTGATGTCAGCATTTCTATGATGGCAAAGGGGTTTTATTCGTCTTTGTTTTTTCGCTGTACGATACGTGATCCGGCAGGTACATTTTCTGTTACCCAAATATTACCTCCTACGGTAGCACCCTTGCCAATAGTAACACGCCCTAAAATGGTTGCATTGGAATATACAATGACATCGTCTTCTAAAATAGGATGGCGTGGAATGCCTTTAATGGGATTTCCATTATTGTCTAGCGGAAAGCTTTTAGCTCCTAATGTTACCCCTTGATAGAGTTTCACATTATTTCCGATGATGCTGGTCGCTCCGATTACTACACCTGTACCGTGGTCGATAGTGAAATGGTGTCCTATTTGTGCCCCCGGATGAATATCGATACCGGTTTCCGAATGTGCCATTTCTGTAATGAAGCGGGGGATTAAAGGTACACCCAGTATTAACAGCTCATGTGCGATGCGGTAATTGCTGATAGCGCGGATAGCCGGATAGCAACTGATGATTTCACCAAAGCATGTGGCGGCGGGATCACCATAATATGCGGCTTCTACATCGGTAGCCAGAATGCGGCGGAGTTCGGGCAGTTTACTGATGAAACGAGCTGCCAGCAAAGAGGCTGTTTCTCTGCACGGTTCATTGTCATCGGTTGCATTTTTACTGTTTTCCTGTCCGAAGCAAAGTCCTGCCAGAATTTGTTCGGTCAGCAGGCCGAACAGGGTTTCTACATTTACACCGATATGGTAGTTGATGGTATGGCTGTTAACGGTGGAATTACCAAAGTAGCCGGGGAAGATAATGGCGCGTGCCAATTCTACTATCTTGTATAGGGATTTGGCAGATGGTAAAGGATCTCCATCTTTGTGTTGGTGGAATAATCCTTTATAGGACTGGCTTTCAGATAATTCATCTACTGCCTGCGTTAATATGTTCGTGTAATTGAATGTAGTCATGAACTGAATGCTTTAGAAGGACAAAAGTAAGTAAATTCTATATTATTGCCAATAAATAGAATGAATATTGATGTTAATCCTTTATTTTTGCAGAAAAAAGGGAATATTTATGGTAAATAAGAAAAATCCATTTGCTTTTAAGGCAAAACAGGAAACTAAAAAGAAGTCCGGTGGTAAACGGATCGGCAAATCGAAGCCGGATAAAGCGAATAATCAGTTGAATAGAAGAGTGAAGTAAATGAAACTATTGTCTTGTTGCAGGGGAAGAACCAGTCTGCCCCTACAACAGGATGTTAATCTTTATTTCTCGACCAAAGCGAAATCAAGTTGCTTTTTCTCCAGATTGGCGCGGGCCACTTTAATGGTAACCGGATCTCCCAAACTGAATTTTTTGTGATGCCGGCGTCCCGTCAGACAATAGTTCTTTTCATCGAAATCATAATAGTCATCACCAAGGTCACGCATGGGAATCATACCTTCGCACTTGTTTTCGTTCAGTTCCACATAAAGTCCCCATTCGGTAACTCCGGAAATGACTCCATCGAACTCCATGCCCAAACGTTCACCCATAAACTCTACTTGTTTGTATTTTACAGAGGCACGTTCCGCATTGGCGGCGATTTGTTCCATTTCAGAGCTATGGTCACACAATTCTTCGTATTTCGCTTCCTGTACCGTACGTCCTCCTGCCAGATAGCGGGTGAGCAGACGATGAACCATCATATCCGGAAAACGGCGGATAGGTGAGGTAAAGTGAGTATAATAGTCAAATGCCAGACCATAGTGGCCAATATTATGTGTGGAATAACGGGCCTTTTGCATGGCACGCAAGGATACGGTTTCCACCAGATTTTGTTCTTTCTTGTTCTTTATGTCGTCCAGTAAACGATTGATGGATTTGGATATCTCAGTTTTGCTACCCGATGTACGTATCTTATATCCGAAGCGATTGATAAACCAATTCAAGTTCTCCAGTTTATCGGGGTCCGGAAGGTCGTGGATACGATAAGGGAATACTTTGGCTTTCTTGTTTTTAGGTACTTTACCGATTTTTTCGGCAACCGTGCGGTTGGCCAACAACATAAATTCCTCTATCAACTTATTGGCCTCTTTGGATTCTTTGAAGTAGACACTGAGCGGTTTGCCGGTTTCGTCTATCTCAAATTTCACTTCTACGCGGTCAAAGTCAATAGCACCGGCAGCCAATCTTTGTTTACGCAGGATTTGTGCCAGTTTGTTCAGTTCCAGAATTTCTTCTTTGTAGTCGCCTTCACCCGTTTCAATCACTTTTTGCGCCTCCTCATAGGTGAAACGGCGGTCGCTCTTTATAATGGTGTGCACGATGCGCGAGTCTTTCACCTCTCCCTTTTCATTCATATTGAAAATGACGGAGAATGCCAGTTTCTCTTCGTCGGGGCGGAGGGAACAGATGAAGTTACACAGCCGTTCGGGCAACATGGGGATGGTACGGTCTACCAGATAAACGGAAGTAGCGCGTTTTTCAGCTTCTTTGTCGATAACGCCTCCTTCTTTTACATAATGAGTAACATCGGCAATGTGTACGCCTACTTCCCATAGTCCCGGTTTGATGAGACGGATGGAGAGCGCGTCATCAAAGTCCTTTGCATCTTTAGGGTCAATGGTGAAAGTTGTTACATTGCGGAAATCTTCACGTTCTGCATAGTCCGCCTCGGAAATCTCTGCCGGAATCTTTTCGGCAGCGGTTTCTACATTCTTGGGATATACGTAAGGTAAGCCGAATTCGGCCAGAATGGCATGCATTTCAGTTGTGTTTTCTCCTGCTTTTCCCAAAATATCAATGACTTGTCCTATCGGGTTTTTTGCCTCTTCGGGCCATTCTACAATTTTCACGACTGCTTTGTCCCCATTCTTTCCACCTTTCAGCTTATCTTTCGGGATAAAAATATCATTTGCCAGAGTGCGGTTCTCGGTCAGCAGAAAGGCGTAGAATTTCTCTACTTTCAGTGTGCCGACAAAAGTATCGTTGGCACGTTCCAGAATCTCTATCACTTCACCTTCCGGGTTCCGTTCTTACGTTTGGCAAAGAGGGCTATTTTTACTTTGTCATTATTCATGGCATGTGCCGAATTACGTTCGGCTATGAAAATAGTTTCTCCACCATCATCGGGGATGAAGGAGTTCTTGCCGTTGCTTTTACGCTGAAAGACGCCAGTCATAATCAGACCGTGGTCGTTCAGTTTGTAGTGTCCTTTTTCTACTTCTTGCAGAAAATCATCCTCAATCATTTCAGTAATGATGTCGGCACAAAGCATTTTAAGAGGATGTGTAGTAAGGTTCAGACTGCTTGATAATTGTTTCAGACTGAATGTTTCGTTCGGTTTTGTGTGGAATAAGCTTATCAGTCGTTCAGACATTTCGCTTTTTTTTCATGCGTTTCCCTGCTTTTTTTT
>ENA-OQCF01000042-OQCF01000042.1-human-gut-metagenome-genome-assembly--contig:-NODE-42-length-44726-cov-3.098567_pt1 | contig 44726 bp, 49 predicted proteins | sample MGYA00242756_ERZ504573 | MGnify/ENA primary metagenome ERZ504573 (study PRJEB26092, sample SAMD00036240) | human gut metagenome | host: Homo sapiens | study: EMG produced TPA metagenomics assembly of... | reverse complement strand
TATATGGCTGCTTTTTTCTATCTTTATCCCATCTTGATAGGATATAATTTTAAGATTATAAACAAGATACGTAAGTGTTATACTGATGCTTAGCTGTAAAGACAGCAATTTTGTATAATAAAAATTTTTTGTTGATGAAGAAAAACTGATTAAGCCGTCTCGGATAGCGTTTCCGGGGCGGCTGAATTGTAAAATGACCGATTTTTATTCTTTAACGACCGGATATTAGTCTTTCGTTCTCCGTAAAACTCATTATATTTGTAATCCGTAAATTAAAAAACATATCTACATATGAATAGCATGAATAAAGATTCTTTTCGACTGTTATCCTTCTGGGATTTATTTTTACTGTGCGGTTTGTAATACACAGCCGTCTCCCATCCGTTCGGGAGAATTGTGGCCTGATGATAATGGGGAACATATCAATGCCCATGGCGGCGGAGTGATGTATCATGACGGTACTTACTATTGGTTCGGCGAGAATAAATGCGATACTACCAGCAGTGCCATGGTGGGAGTAATGTGCTATTCTTCTCGGAATCTTACTGACTGGAAGAACGAAGGCGTAGCGCTTTCTGTTGTTGATAACGACAGCAGCGACATAGCGCGTGGATGTATATTGGAACGTCCTAAAGTGATATATAATGCGAAAACAGGGAAGTTTGTGATGTGGTTCCATCTGGAATTGAAAGGAAAAGGTTATGCAGCCGCCCGTGCCGGGGTAGCAGTCAGTGATACTCCTGCCGGTCCTTACCGTTTCATCCGTTCGGGACGTGTCAATGCTGGTAAGCTGCCTGTTGATATGGACGGACAGGCTGTTGCAGTGCTGGATACTCTGAATGCCAAGAATTATGAAAAATGGTGGACTCCCGAATGGACGGATGCTGTGAACAAAGGTTTGATAGTAAAGCGTGATTTGGATGGCGGACAGATGTCTCGCGATATGACTCTTTATGTAGATGAGGATGGTAAAGCCTACCATATTTACTCTTCCGAAGAAAACCTCACACTCCAAATAGCGGAATTGAGCGATGACTATCTTTCACACACAGGGAATTATGTGCGTGTGGCTCCGGCAGGACACAATGAGGCACCTGCTATCTTCAAAAAAGACGGAACCTACTGGATGATCACTTCCGGTTGTACCGGTTGGGCTCCCAATGAGGCTCGTATGTTCTCGTCTTCTTCCATCTTCGGACCGTGGTCTCAGCATCCCAACCTTGTGTGGGACCTAAGTCGGAACTTACGTTTGGCGGACAGAGCACTTATATTCTGAAAGTGGAGGGGAAGAAAGATGCTTTTATATTTATGGCGGATATCTGGCGTCCGGAGCATCCCAGTGATGCCCGTTACATTTGGTTACCTGTTCAATTCAAGGAAGGAATTCCATACGTGGAGTGGATGGACAACTGGACACTGGATTTCTTTCAGTAATCCCTGTTGAAAATAGTCTGAAGGATGGAAAATAGTGCAATAGTCTGTTCTTGACTGATTATTGCATCCATCTTGCTCGATTTTACCCCTATGGTTGTCAATCAGATTTTTTATCTTTGCTATCGGTAAAAAGAGATAATAGGTATTAAAGATAGGTTTTTAGGAAGAAGGTTAACATACTGTGATGTGATAATAGAATTTTAGGTTAGGTTAAGTTAGAATTGAAGGCATATTTCGTGAGGAAATGTGCCTTTCTGTTTTCATTACCTTTCTAGGTTCGTATATTTGTAATGTCGAATTTGTGAAACTTAAAATAGAATATGCATGAAAAAGATTGGATTGTTTTTGTTGTTAGGTGTTTCTTTTTCGTGGCTGGTGTCTGCTTGCCAAGGATGTCAGCAGGAAAGACGGAAGGAAGTGCCTTTGGATTCTATTGTACTGAGTGACCCTTGCATTTTGGCAGACAGGAAGACGGCTATGTATTATATGACCGGAACCGGCGGTATGCTTTGGAAAAGCAAGGATTTGAAACTTTGGGAAGGACCGTTCCATGTGGCAAAGACTGATTCCGGTTCGTGGATGGGACCGAAACCAATGATTTGGGCTGCCGAGTTACATCCGTATAAGGCAAGTATTATTATTTTGCCACTTTCACCAATCAGGAGGTGAAGATTGATACGGTACAAGAGAATGTAATAGAGCGCCGTGCCAGTCATGTTTTGGTGAGCGATAACCCGGACGGACCTTACGTTCCGATGAAGGATTCCACTTACCTGCCTGCTGATAAACCAACCTTGGATGGGACTTTCTGGTGGATAAGGACGGAAAGCCTTATATGGTATATTGTTATGAATGGTTGCAAGCCTTGGATGGTACGATAGAGAAAATAGAACTGAAGCCTGACTTAAGTGGAACCATAGGCGAAGGGAAATTGCTGTTCCGTGCCAGCGAATCGCCGTGGAGCCGTGAAAAAGATACGGATGGCAAGGACAAACCGAATAAAGTCACTGACGGTCCGTATCTGTTCCGTACAGGAACAGGTAGACTCGGTATGATTTGGACTAGTTGGATTTATAATGTGTACACTCAGGGAGTGGCTTATTCTGAAAGCGGAACCTTGGATGGACCATGGATACAGGAGAAAGACCCGATAACTCCTCCCAATTTCGGTCATGGGATGTTGTTTCAGACCTTGGACGGTAAATGGTTGATGTCTGTACATAGTCATAAGGATGTAAACGGACGTTATATTCGTACTCCTCGCTTGTTTGAAGTCGATTTTTCCGGAGATAAATTGGTGGTGGGAAAACCATATATTCCTTGAAAGTGCTTTATCTTTTTTCGAGAGGAAAGGTAATTACTTTTGCTTTCAATGAAAAGAGATGTGTAGAAAGAGTTGGAAGGACAGCTTTATGAGTCTGTCCCTCCAAATAAATGACCGGGTTAATCCCAACCCGGATTCTGTTTCAGTGCCCCCTGAGCCAGGTCTACCTCTTCCAAGGGGATAGCCCACAGATAGTCACGGTTGGCATTGAACTTGCGGGTTTCAATAAAAATGCTTTCTCCTTTTGCATTTACCCCGTATACTGGTTTAGTAACATCCTTTTCTGTTGTTTTATAGCTACGGGTATCAAACAGGTGCATTCCCTCGAAAGCAAATTCCAAACGACGTTCCAAACGGATAGCTTCGCGCATTTGATCTTTGGACAAGCCGGAAGGCAGAGGAGGAAGATTTACGCTGGGACGCTGACGGATTTGATTGACCGCATCATATACTTCCGTATCCGGAGCAGACAGATTTTCGTTACGAGCCTCGGCGAAGGTCAGCAGCACTTCTGCATAGCGGATATAGATAAAGTTGGTCCAGTCATAATTATTGATACCGTCATTGTCCGGATTGATATACTTTTTCATGCTATATCCTGTACGGGTATGGCTGCCATCTCCCATATTGTTCAGGTTGAAAGTCTTTCCTGCTATTTGTGACCCGTTCCACAGTACAGAGAAGCCTAGACGGGGGTCACGGTCGGCAAACGGGTCTTCCGGATTATAGAAAGGAGACTCTTTGATTGATTTGCCATCTTTGCATGGATAGGAGTCTATCAAGTCTTGAGTAGGTGATAAAGCTTCCCATCCTCCCATCATGACGGGAGCGAAGAACTGTCCTATATAACTGCCTTCATTGGAGTTTTTCGGGTTTTCTAGATATTCGCGATCAAAGATGATTTCGTTACATAACTCTGCTACAGGTTGGAACAAGTCACCATAGTTATCATACAGTCCATACACATTCATGCCCATTACTTTGCGTGCGGCGGCTTCCGCCACATCATATTTGTGTGCGTAGAAAGCAACTCTGGCTTTCAGTGCGTAGCAGGCTCCGGCACTCGGTTTTCCGTGGTCACTGTTGCTGCGGATATCGGGCAAGCTGGCTGCTGCTTTATCCAATAATCCTACTATATGATTATAAGTCTCCTCTTCAGAACTGCGTGAAGGAAGTTTCTCGTTCAGTTCCAACGGATGATCCAGCAGGGAGGCGCCACCCATATATTTTAATATGTTAGCGTATGAGAAAGCTTCGAGAAACTGTACTTCGGCTGTCAGTTGCGCTTTTTCTTTTTCATCCATCGGCACATCGCTATATGTTCGTAAAATACCAGGCATCTGCGGATGCATTGATAGGCATTTTTCCATAATTGTAGGAAATGTGGGTTGCTGGAAGTTGCCGTACCAGCAGATAACTGTCCCTGTTCGGCTGTGACATGTACAGGAATGGCATTATCTGTGTAGCAGTCTGTCATGATAGTATGGTTTTCCGGTTCTATCAGATACAGATAAATTCCGGTTGCAAATTTCTGGGCATCTTCTGCGTTTTTCCAGAAAGATGCATCGGATAATTGGTCTTTAGGATTTCTGTCCAGAAAACTGTCATTGCAAGAGCTCAGACCAAGGCCGCATGCCAATATTAATCCTATAAAGTTATATTTTAGTCTCATAGTTGTCAGTGTTTAGAATGTTACATTCAGACCGAAGGAATAATTTCGGGTCAATGGATAATAGTTGCCGCTGATGGCTTCGGGGTCTACACCGTCGAAGCCGGAAATCATAAAGAGATTGTCGATACTGCAATACACTCTCAGACGGCTGATTCCGTATTTGGATATCAGCTGTTTGGGCAGGCTGTAACCTACTTGCAGGTTTCTCAGCTTGGCATAAGAGGCATCCTGCATCCAGAAACTGGAAGTCACGCGGTTTTTGGAGTCACTCATGGATAATCGGGGATAAGTGGCATTCGGGTTTTCCGGAGTCCAACGGTCCAGATGCTGTTCCGTTACTTTACCGCCATTGTAGAAGGCATATCTGATTTCAGCTACAGGAGCACTCTTTACATCAGCTGCACCTTGCAGCAGTGCACTTAGGTCGAAGTCTTTATATTGAACTGAAAGATTCAGACCGAAGTTGATTTTCGGGAAGTAGGAACCCAATACTTGCCGGTCTTTGCTGTCTACTACTTTGTCTCCGTTCAGGTCACGGTATTTTAAGTCACCCGGAACCGGAGTACCCATGCTCTGTGTAGGATGATTCTTGATCTCTTCTTCGTTTTGGAAGATGCCGTCGCATACGTAGCCGTAATATGCCCACAGTGGGTCGCCTACGGATTGCCCCCGGTGTGTCACCGCCTTTCAAATCCATGATTTTGGTAGTTACATAGCTGAAATTGGCTCCGATAGAATAGCTCCAATCATTGATACGGTTGTTATGTCCCAGTTGCAGTTCGATACCGGTATTACGCACTACGCCGGCATTTTGCATCGGAGCGCTGACTCCCATCATGTTGGGAACTGGAAGTTGCAGTAATATGTCCCGTGTTTCCTTGCGGAACCAGTCTGCGCCCAATGTCAGTTTATTGCCCAAAAAAGCGGCGTCCACACCTACGTTCCATTGATCGGTTTTCTCCCACGTAATATCTTGGTTAGCCATCGGGTTGGAAATGGAAATACCCGGAGTCAAAGTGTTGCCGAAACTATAGTCATAACCGAACAGATAGGTGTTCTGATACGGATAATAGTTAGAACTGTTGTCCGAGTTTACGGTTTCCTGATTACCTAGCAATCCCCATGATGCACGTAGTTTCAAATTATCCACCCAATCGGCTTTGAAGAACTCTTCTTCCGAGATTCTCCATCCGATGGAGAAAGAGGGGAATGCGCCGAAGCGGTTGTTCTTGGGGAAGCGTGAAGTGCCGTCATAACGCAGGTTGGCTTCTAGCAGATAGCGGTCATCGTATGAATAATTCACGCGTCCGAAAGCTGAGCGGAGGGCGTATTCTATTTCTGTACCGTATGTTGTCTGTCCTGTCACTTCACCGGCGTTGATCTGGTCCAGTGAGTTGGAGTTGGGCAGGTTCTTACGGTAAGCTTGCAGATAGCGTGTCTGTTTATAAATTTGTGAGTAACCTAATAAGGCTCCTATTGTGTGTTTGCCGAAGGTTTTATTATAGTCCAGATAAGCTTGCAAGTTCAGTTCCATACTTTTGATGTCATATTCTGTGATGGAGTTAGTGGTTTTCTTTACCGGTGTGTCTGAACCTGCCTGATAGAATGTCATAGTATTGACGTGGGTGGGATTGTCGGTCAGGTTGAAAGTCGAGGCGGCGACTCCTCTCAGTTTCAGTCCGTCTATGATGTCCAGTTCCATTCCTACGTTACCTTGGAAATTGCTGTTTATCTCTTTGTAGGTTCCTCCTTCACGTGCATAGGCTACGGAGTTGTGCTCGTTTTTGAATAAAGCATAGTTGCCGTTGCTCAATTGGATGGGAGTAACCGGAGTCTCACGGAAAGCATAGTGCATCAGGTTGCTGATACCTGCCGCCGGAGCAGTCATATTACTGCGGTATACCGCCATATTTGTAGTCAGTTTCAGACGACTGTTTATCTGAGCGTCAATGTTGGCACGTACATTGAACTTGTTGTAGTTGGTATTGACTATCAATCCGTCTTTATCATGATAGTTGAATGCCAGCGAGTAAGTTACTTTGTCTCCACCGCCTTTGATACTCAAGTGATGGTTGTTGAACAGGCCGTTTTCACTTAATAGCGTACCCAGCCAGTCGGAATTGGGATAAAAGTCAGGATCACTTCCGTCTTTGAACTTTTGTAGGGCTGTTTCGTCATACGGACCTTTCAAACCGTCATTGGTGTAAGCTTCATTCATCAGCACTGCATAATTGTAAGAATCCAAAAATTTGGGCATACGTGAGGCACTTTGCCAGCCTACATATCCATCGTATGATACAATGGTACGTCCTTTGGTTCCCTTTTTGGTTGTGATAAGGATAACGCCATTGGCAGCACGTACACCATAAATGGCTGAGGCGGCTGCATCTTTTAATATAGAGATGTTTTCAATATCGTTGGGGTCCACGCTGCTCATGGTAGATTCTACCCCATCCACCACAACCATGGCACTGGCATCTCCCATAGTTCCTAGACCACGCACACGCAGTACTCCGGCATCAGCTCCCGGCTGACCGGTATTTTGGATAATGGTGACACCTGGCATTTGTCCTGCCAGCATGTTGGTGACATTGGCACTGGTGCGGTTGACTAGCTTATCGGATGAGATGGTTGCCACAGAACCTGTCAGGTTTACTTTTTTTTGAGTACCGTATCCTACTACTACCACTTCATCTAAAGATTCTGTATCTTCTTTCAAGATAATGGTGTAACTGTTGCTGTTGCCTACGGTAATTTGTTGGTCGTTGTAACCGATATACGAAACTTTTCAGTTTAGCCCCTACGGATACATTTAATGTGAATTTGCCATCCACATCTGTAATAGTACCGTTGGTGCTTCCCACTTCTACTACATTGGCACCGATTACAGGAGCTCCGCTTGTATCATTTACGATACCTGTAATTTGTTTGACATGCTGTTGCACGATGGCAGTTGACTGCGAAGCCCACAAAGGCATTGGGAAAGCCATTCCGGCAAATAGTGTAAGACACGCATAAAAAGAGGCTTTTTTCAAAATTACGTGTGTCTTTACACAATTTTCCCTTCTTTTCTGGTAGAATTGCATAGATTAATAAGGTTAAATTAGTAAATAGTTTGGTTTAGGGATCTTATTCCCTTTCTATTTCAGTTGCTGCAAATGTATTATTTTATAAGAATATAACGCTATCTTTTCTTTTATTTTTTTTTGTTATTCTTAATAAATTACAGGTTATGACTAACCTGCTGTAGTTTTTTGTGGGTTATTCTTGTTATTTTGTATCTAGCGAGGAAGTAGAATGGTACATATTGCTTGAGAAATCAAACAATGAAATTCATATGGATAGAAATGTTAAATATGTCCTTTCTAAGGATTATTTTTGTATCTTTCTCAAAAGGTGTGATGAAAACTGAATATATTTCGCTAATAGTTATCATTTATAATGAATAATCAGAATTTATTGTGTAGCTGATTCTTTTGCTTTTTTCTTTTACTGAAACTGTAGTTTAATAGGGAAGAACTTTTTTGTTTTTTTCTATGCCAGTCTTTCATAAACTTCCATTTTTCCTCCATTTGACCGAATAAAGTCCCTCTTTTGAAAGATTTATATACCTGAAAATAGGTTCCTATACTATATCTTTGCATCAAACAAATTCAGGACTAATTATATGAAAAACAAATTTTTTTATCACCTTATTTGCCTGTTTGCTACCTTGGATGGCAGGGGCGCAGCAGATTATTTCCAAACAAAACAATGTAGCCGAAAAAGATTACATAGCTTATCTCTTTACCTATTTTACAGGTAACCACATCAGCGAGGAAGCCGTATGCTATGCGGTAAGTACGGACGGATATACCTATTGGGCACTGAATGACAACAAACCTGTCATTGATTCCAAAATCATCAGTCTACCGGTGGTGTGCGCGATCCGCATATCCTGCGTTGCGAAGACGGAAAGACATTCTATATGGTGGTTACCGATATGGTTTCTGACAATGGATGGGATTCCAATCGTGCCATGGTGTTGTTGAAATCTACAGACTTGGTGAACTGGAACCATTCTGTCATCAATATGCAGAAATGTTATGCCGGCCAGGAAAAACTGAAACGGGTATGGGCTCCTCAGACTATCTTCGATGCGGAAGCCGGAAAATACTTGGTTTATTGGTCAATGAAATATGGTGATGGGGCAGATGTGATTTATTATGCTTATGCCAATAAAGAATTTACCGACCTGGAAGGTGAACCGAAACCGCTTTTCATCCCTGAAAACAAGAAATCTTGCATAGACGGTGATATCGTATATAAAGATGGAATCTACACCTGTTTTATAAAACCGAAGGACATGGAAACGGCATCCGGGTAGCAACTACCCGTTCACTGACTTCGGGACAATGGGAGGAAGAACCCGACTACAAGCAGCAGACCCCGGAAGCGGTGGAAGGTGCGGGAACTTTCAAACTGATAGGTCAGAATAAATACATCTTGATGTATGATGTCTATATGAAAGGTAAATACCAGTTTACCGAAACGACCGATTTGAAAAACTTTAAAGTGATAGACAGTGAGGTGAAGATGAATTTTCATCCGCGTCACGGAACTATCATCCCCATTACCCGTGCCGAGTTGAAGCGCATCACCGACAAATGGCCTTCAAAGGAAATGGGCAATATGACGATTCCCAACAATCCCGTGCTGCAAGGTTTCCATGCTGACCCCGAGATATTGTATTCTCATCAGACTAAAAAATATTATATCTATTCCACCACCGACGGACAGCCCGGATGGGGCGGATGGTATTTCAGTGTCTTCTCTTCGGATAATCTGAAGGACTGGAAAGATGAAGGGTGATGCTTGATTTGAAATCCGATCAGGTGGCATGGGCGGATGGAAACGCATGGGCTCCGTGCATTGAAGAGAAAATGGTGGATGGAAAGTATTATAAATATTTCTTCTATTTCAGTGGTAATCCTGTAGCCGGAGGCGGCAAGCAGATTGGGGTGGCGGTAGCCGATTCACCCATTGGTCCGTTCAAAGACTTGGGACATCCCATTATTACTGAATCTCCCGTGGGCCACGGACAGCAGATTGATGTGGATGTGTTTACCGATCCGGTTTCGGGAAAATCCTATCTGTACTGGGGCAATGGTTATATGGCGGGCGCCGAACTGAATGAGGATATGGTTTCCATCAAAAAGAATACCTTGACCGTATTGACACCGAAAGGAGGAAGTCTGAAAGATTACGCTTTCCGTGAAGCGGCATATGTGTTCTATCGTAATGGTCTTTACTACTTTATGTGGTCGGTGGATGATACCGGTTCGCCCAACTATCATGTGGCATACGGTACGTCGAAATCTCCGCTAGGTCCTATAAAGGTTGCTAAGAAACCGGTGGTACTGATTCAGGATCCTGCAAAGGAAATCTATGGACCTGCGCACAATGCAGTCCTACAAATTCCGGGTACGGATGAGTGGTACATTGTATATCATCGTATTAATAAGAACTTTATAGATCGTGAGAAGGGTCCTGGCGTGCATCGTGAAGTATGTATAGACCGTATGGAATTTAATCCGGATGGAACCATCAGGAAGGTTGTTCCCACGTTATAAAAGAAACATGACAATAAAGCATATACCATGAAAAAGACCTTATTATCTCTGGCAATCGCCTCATTGGCAGCAGGCCAATCCGTCTGTGCTGCCGTGGAAAAAGTATATAATGAGCCCGATTCGGTCTACATCTTCTCTTACGCCCATCCGGAAGACGAGGGACGCAGCGGACTGAAATTCGCATGGAGTCCCGATGGCGACAAGTGGCTGAGTGTATCCGACGGCTTTGCCTATCTGAAATGTGATTTCGGGCGTGGGGGGCGGAAAAGAGAATGATTAAACCTCTTCTGGAAAAAGCGGAAGATGGACGTTGGTATTGCCGGTGGCAGCTTACCCCCAGCGGAAAAGTATGGGGTACTTCCCATTCTTCCGACTTGTTGAAGTGGGCTCCTCAACAATATGTCAATGCGGAGAAGCCTGCCGTGCCCCGACTGGTCACTGCCCGGCAGATTGTCCTTGATAAAGATACCTTGAACGGTTATATGCAGAAAGTACCTTATGCGGATATAGAACAGTTGATTCGTTTTGCTGAGCATAAGAAATTCCGCGATATACAGAATAATGAGCGTACCGAACAGGATGCCGTCCGCTTTGCCGGACTGAAACCGGTCACTGCCACCATCCGGGTGGATGCCGGACGGGTGAAGCCTATTAGTGAGCATCTGATAGGTATTTTCTTTGAGGATATCAATTATGGAGCCGATGGTGGACTTTATGCGGAGCTGGTTCAGAACCGTGATTTTGAATATTCTGCCAAAGACGGTGCAAGAGATAAGAACTGGAACAGCACGTATGCGTGGAGTATACAGGGTACTGATGCGGAACTGTCTGTCAGTGAGGACAGTCCCATCCATGCTAACAATGCTCATTATGCAGTGTTGGAGGTACACCGCCCGGGTGCTGCCTTGGTGAATAACGGTTTTGACGGTATTGCCGTGAAAAAAGGTGAGAAGTATGACTTCTCTGTGTTTTCCAAAGTGCTGGATGATACGAAAGGTGGAAAAGTGCTTGTGAGGCTGACTACCAAAGATGGCAAGGAGATTGCGCAGGCTGCTATTCGGGTTTCATCTACAGAGTGGAAAAAACAAAAGGCTGTACTGACGGCAACGGCGGATGCTGCGGATGCCGTGTTGTCCGTTTGTCCGCAGATGGCTGGGAAGTATGCCTTGGATATGGTTTCTCTTTTCCCACAGAATACATTTAAAGGCAGGAAGAACGGGCTGCGCGCCGATTTGGCACAGACTTTGGCGGACCTTCATCCCCGTTTTGTCCGTTTCCCCGGCGGATGTGTGGCTCACGGAGATGGTGTGGACAATATTTATGATTGGAAAGGCTCTATAGGAGCGTTGGAGGAACGCAAGCCTCTGCGCAATTTGTGGGGGTATCATCAGACCCGCGGTCTGGGATATCATGAATATTTTTTGTTCTGCGAGGATATGGGGGCCGAACCTGTTCCTGTAGTGGCAGCCGGAGTGCTTGTCAGAATTCGGGTACTTGCAGTCATCACTCGGTAGGCGAACTGGGTTGCGGCGGTCAGCAAGGCGGAATCCCGATGGAGGAAATGCCGCAGTACGTGCAGGATGTACTGGATTTGATAGAATATGCGAATGGAGATGCGAAGAAGACCGTGTGGGGAAAGAAGCGTGCGCAAGCCGGACATCCCAAACCTTTCAATCTGAAGTACATCGGTATTGGTAACGAGGATTTGATTACCGATATCTTTGAAGAACGTTTCACCATGATTTTCAATGCGGTGAAGGAGAAATATCCCGAAGTGACCGTTATCGGAACGGTAGGCCCGTTCTATGAGGGCAGTGATTATGAGGAAGGCTGGAAATTCGCCACTAAGATGGGTATTCCGATGGTGGATGAACATTATTATAACACCCCGGGATGGTTTATCAACAATCAGGATTTCTATGACCGTTATGACCGTAACAAGGCGAAAGTGTATTTGGGAGAGTATGCGGCTCATTTGCCGGGACGTCCCAACAATATAGAAACAGCTTTGGCCGAGGCCTTGTACCTGACTTCCGTGGAGCGTAATGCCGATGTGGTGACCATGACTTCTTACGCTCCGTTACTGGCTAAGGAGGGACATACCCAGTGGAATCCGGATTTGATTTATTTCAATAATACGGAGGTAAAACCCACCGTAGGTTACTATGCGCAGCAGATGTACGGACAAAATGCGGGCAGTGAATACATCGCTTCTTCCGTGACTTTGGATAATGCACAAGATGCGGTGAAGAAACGGGTAGGTGTGTCGGTAGTCCGCGACGGAAAGACAGGAGATATGATCGTGAAACTGGTGAATCTGCTGCCGGTAGCGGTGAATGCGCAAGTGGAGCTCCCGTCTTTGGAAGGAATGAACACCACTGCCGTAAAGACGGTTTTGGCAGGAAAACCGACAGACCAACAGGTTCGTCCTGTATCCGGTACAATGGAGGTAAGCGAGAAATTCGGGTATGAATTGCCGGCTTATTCATTTACGGTAATCCGGATAAATAAGAATGAAAAATAATAATAGATAAATGAAGATGAAGAAATTACTGACTTTGTTGCTGGCGGTCCTGCTGCTGGCAGGATGTGCCGGCAATAAGCCCGGGACATTCGAAGCGGGTAAGAATACCTTTCTGCTGAATGGGAAACCGTTCGTGGTCAAAGCGGCAGAGGTGCATTATCCGCGTATTCCCCGTGAATACTGGGAACATCGTATTGAAATGTGTAAAGCATTGGGCATGAATACGCTTTGTTTGTATGTCTTTTGGAATTTGCATGAGGAAACTCCCGGTAAGTATGATTTTACAGGTAATAAAGATATTGCAGCTTTCTGTAAATTGGCTCAGAAGCATGGTATGTACGTCATTGTGCGTCCCGGTCCGTATGTATGTGCGGAATGGGAAATGGGTGGGCTGCTTGGTGGCTGCTGAAGAACGACAGCGTGCAGCTTCGTACTCTCGATCCTTTCTATATGCAGCACGTGGGAGCCTTTATGCATGAAGTGGGCAAGCAGTTGCAGGATTTGCAGATTACCCGTGGTGGTAACATCATCATGGTGCAGGTGGAAAACGAATATGGTTCGTATGGCACGGACAAGCCCTATGTGTCTGCCATCCGTGATACGGTACGTGCCGCAGGCTTTACTGAAGTGCCTTTGTTCCAATGTGACTGGAGTTCTAATTTCCTGAATAATGGTTTGGATGATTTGCTTTGGACTATAAATTTTGGTACGGGAGCTGATATCGACAAGCAGTTTGCCAAACTGAAAGAAGTACGTCCCGACGCTCCGTTGATGTGCAGCGAGTTCTGGAGCGGATGGTTTGATCACTGGGGGCGCAAGCACGAAACCCGTGACGGACAAATCATGGTGGATGGCCTGAAAGAGATGATGGACAAAGGTATTTCTTTCAGTTTGTACATGACCCACGGAGGAACGACCTTTGGCTGGTGGGGTGGTGCCAATAATCCGGCTTACTCGGCTATGTGCAGCAGCTATGACTATGACGCTCCTATCAGCGAAGCAGGCTGGACCACCGACAAGTATTTTGCTTTACGTGATATGTTGAAGGACTACTTGGACGAAGGACAGACATTGCCTGAAGTTCCTGAAGCTTTACCGGTTATGGAAATCCCTGCCATTAAATTCACTCAAATAGCTCCGTTGGTTGACAATCTGTCCGAACCGAAGCAGACAGAGGAAATCCAGCCGATGGAGAAATTTGACCAAGGCTGGGGAAGTATCCTGTACCGTACCCATTTGCCGGAAGATGTGAAAGCGGGAACCGTTCTGAAAATCACCGAACAGCATGACTGGACACAGGTTTTTGCCGACGGGAAACTGTTGGGGCGTCTGGATCGCGTGGTGGAGAACAGGAACTTACACTGCCTGCATTAAAAGCCGGTACACAGCTTGATTTATTGGTGGAAGCATGGGGCGTGTGAACTTTGACAAGTCCATTCACGACCGCAAGGGAATTACCGAGAAAGTGGAACTGGTGAACGGTAAGAATGCTGAAACGTTGAAAGGCTGGACTGTTTATAATCTTCCCGTAGATTATGAATTTGTATCTTCCCGGAACTTTCAGGATATGAACTCGTCTGCCGCCTGTGGCATAGAGAAAAATGATGAAAGTGTTCCGGCCTACTATCGCGCTACTTTTACCTTGGATAAGGTGGCTGATACATTCCTGAACATGGAGTCTTGGGGAAAAGGTATGGTATGGGTGAACGGTCATGCCATGGGACGTTTCTGGGAAATCGGTCCTCAACAAACCCTGTTCATGCCGGGTTGTTGGCTGAAAAAAGGAGTGAATGAAATCATCGTTCTTGACTTGAAAGGCCCGAAAGAGGCAACCATTGTCGGATTGAACAAACCTATCCTGGATATGCTTCGTGTGGCTGTTCCTGAAACGCATCGTAAACAGGGGCAGACCATCAAACTGGAGAAGGAAACACCGGTATCTGCCGGTACTTTCAAACCAGGTAACGGTTGGCAAGAAGTGAAAGTTCCTGTTACGAAAGGACGTTACTTCTGTCTGGAAGGGCTGTCTTCTTTTGATAATACCAACATTGCCGCCATTGCGGAGTTTGATGTGCTGGATGAGAAAGGACAGAAAATCTCTCGTGAAAACTGGAAGATTGTTTATGCCGACAGCGAGGAAACCCGTAGCGGTAACCGCACAGCCGACAAGATTTATGACCTGCAAGAAAGTACTTTCTGGCAGACGGTAGATAATACGGCTTATCCTCATCAGGTGGTGATAGATCTCGGCAAAGAATATAACGTGACCGGTTTCCGTATTCTGCCACGTGCGGAACAGGGAGCTCCCGGCATGATTAAAGATTATAAGGTGTATGTAAAAGCAACCGGTTTCGGTTATTGACATATAGCATTCTTTTTATTGATTCGGTTTGTTCTGGCTGAAACTTGTTTTGCCGGAACAGCCGAATAGTTGTATCTTTGAATCATAAAAATACATAAGAGTGATAATACTATGAATTTACTTAAAACCATTTTATCCACTTCCGTTTTTGCTATAGCTTCTGTAGCTTTGCATGCTCAGCTACCCGCAAAAGTAGAAAGTTTTCCAGTCAGGGATGTGCGGCTCACCGCCAGCCCTTTCAAACACGCAGAGGATATGGATATCCGTTATCTGCTGGGAATAGACCCCGACCGTCTGTTAGCTCCTTATTTGAAGGAAGCTGGTCTTTCCCCTAAAGCCGAAAATTATACCAATTGGGAAAATACAGGGCTGGACGGTCATATTGGCGGACATTATTTATCGGCCCTTTCCTATATGTATGCCGCTACGGGAAATAAGGAGATCAAGGCGCGTCTGGATTATATGATAAGTGAACTGAAACGCTGTCAGGATGCCGCCGGTGACGGTTATCTGTGTGGAGTTCCAAACGGGCGCAAAATGTGGAAAGAAATAGAGGAAGGAAACATTCGCGCGTCCGGTTTCGGATTGAACGACCGCTGGGTTCCTCTTTACAATATTCATAAAATATATGCCGGCCTTCGTGATGCAACTCTTCAGACCGATAGCCGGGAGGCAAAGGAAATGTTGGTGAAACTCACGGACTGGATGATTCGTCTGGTATCCAAGTTGAGCGATGAACAGATACAGGATATGCTGCGCAGCGAACATGGAGGGCTGAACGAAACATTTGCCGATGTGGCCGCTATCACCGGCGACAAACGCTACTTGAAACTGGCTCACCAATTTTCTCATCACACCGTGTTGCAGCCTTTGTTGAGACAGGAGGATAAACTGACTGGTATGCACGCCAATAACCAAATACCGAAAGTGATAGGTTTCAAACGTATTGCCGATTTGGAAGGCAACCGGGACTGGAGCGAGGCCGCCCGCTATTTCTGGGAAACAGTGGTAAACCATCGAAGCATCACCATCGGAGGTAACAGTGTGCGTGAGCATTTTCATCCGGCTGATGATTTCAGCAGTATGCTCACCAGCGAGCAGGGGCCTGAGACTTGTAACACCTACAATATGCTCCGCCTTACAAAAATGCTGTATGAAACGAGTGCGGACGTTCATTTTATGGATTATTACGAACGGGCGCTTTATAACCATATCCTTTCCACGCAAGATCCTGTGCAAGGCGGATTTGTTTATTTTACCCCGATGCGTGCCGGTCATTACAGGTCTATTCGCAGCCTCAGACCAGTTTCTGGTGTTGTGTGGGATCGGGGATGGAAAATCATGCCCGTTATGGTGAAATGATTTATGGACACAAGGATAATAATCTGTATGTCAATCTTTTCATTCCGTCTACCTTGCGCTGGGGAGATACCCAAATTGAGCAACAGACGGCTTTTCCCGATGAGGAGGGGAGTACTCTTGTTATTTCTCCGGAAAAGGGAAAGAAAGAATTTACCCTTCTTTTCCGTATTCCCGAATGGACGAAGCCGGAAGCATTACGCTTGTCTGTTAATGGTAAACGGCAGAACGTAACGGTCAAAGAGGGATATGTTAGCCTGAACCGTACTTGGTCAAAAGGTGACAAAGTAAGGCTGGAACTGCCGATGCATTTGCGTGCCATTGCACTGCCGGATGGTTCTGCCAACTATTCCATCTTATATGGACCGATTGTGCTGGCCGCCCGGTTGGGCAAGCAAAATCAGGATGGTATGTTTGCCGATGACAGTCGTGGCGGACACATTGCTGCCGGACCGCGCCTGCCTTTACAAACGATGCCTGTCATTGTGGGGGATAAGAACAATCTTCTTTCTCATCTGAAAAAAGTGGAAGGTAAGCCGTTGACATTTACATTGTCCGGAGTTTATCCCGAACGCTATGAGGGTATGATTGTGGAACCGTTTTTCCGTTTATATGAGTGCCGGTATATGGTCTATTGGCCTGTGCTGTCCGTACAGGAGTTGCAGGCAAGGCAGGAACAGTTGGCAAAAGAGGAAAAGGAGCGTGCCGCATTGGATGGTATGACCGCCGATAAAGTGATTTGTGGGGAACAACAACCGGAAAGCGACCATTTCATCCGGATGGAGAATTCCCGTACGGGGGATGATGAAGGGATTCACTGGCGTGAGGCGGCCGGTTGGTTCAGTTATCGTATGAAGACGAACGGAAAGCAGGTCAATAAAGTGCGTATCCGGTTCCGTTCCGAGATTCGTAAGGATGCAAAAGTATGGATAAACGGGCAGGAAGTAGGACGATTGGCTGGTAAACCGGCTTCGGATGTATCGGTTGGGATATTTGATGTACCTGCATCTATGCAATCCAATGAGCAACTGGAGATAAAGATCGGTAAAGGAAATGAGAAAGTGACTCCGCATATTTATGAGGTGCGGCTGGTGACTGAATGATGATAGATATACAAACCGGCCATGCCTCAGTTGGCATGACCGGTTCGTCTTTTCAGATAATTCCGTTGTCTTTCAAGACCGCTTGTAACTCTTTATCAGTGATATTCTCACGCTCTGATTTATCATAAATGAAATGTAAGCCAATCTCTTTTTCTTCTTTGGATAGAGTGGCGATGAGAGTGATCACTCTTGCTCCACCTCTTTTCCCTTTTCCTTTTGATGCTATACTCATGCGTACTTTGTGTAGGCCATTGCCTAAATCAGTACCCATGTCAGGGTTCTGCATGAGTTCTGCGGCTAAAATTGTCAAGTCTTGCTTCAATGATTTATATCGCTTGGAAAGTTTCTTAACTTCTTTTTCGAAGTGGCGATATACTTTGATTTTATAGTTCATTGAGCAATTCTTCTATGGGACGGCCTTTCAGCTTTCCTTCACGCATCAGTTTGATGTCTTTGCAAGCCTCGGACAGCCCGTCCATTATTTCACTTTTGGTCATGTAGGGTTCTTCATCCTCTGCCACCATGGTAGAAACAGATTCCATTTCCTTTTTAGCATGAACAAGAGTCTTCCTTACAGACTCCAACACCTTTACATTCTTGATGTCCAAGATTTCCCGAATCAGTTCGTTTTGTATTGATTCCAATGTGATTGTACTCATGACGTTCTCCTTTCTTCTTATTATTTATCTCGTATGGCAAAGATAGCGAAAAGGTGGCATGTCTGCTTGTTTTCTGCATGAAAAATAGTTTTCATTTAGAGGTTGTACCTAAAAGAAATACCTTTTTTCATTTAGTTTTCCTATTTTTGCAGGAAACAAACCGAACAGCTAATGAAAATTCTCCATACAGCAGACTGGCATCTGGGCCAGACTTTTTATGAATACGACCGGCGGGAAGAGCATCTCCATTTTCTAGAATGGCTGAAACAGCAGATAAGACAGCATGAAATAGATGTATTGTTGATAGCAGGTGATGTATTCGACAGCCCGAACCCTTCGGCGGAATCACAACGAATGTATTATCGTTTTCTAAGAGAAGTTACGTCCGAAAACCCTTCTTTGCAAATTATCATCATTGCCGGAAATCATGACTCGGCAGCCCGTTTGGAGGCTCCCAATCCCCTGTTGGAGGATATGAATGTCACCGTTCGCGGTGTCGTGCGCCGCAATGCGGAAGGTGATATAGACTTGCAACACCTGATTGTCCCCCTTTACACAGAAGGGGAAGTGACCGCCTATTGCCTTGCCGTCCCCTATCTGCGTCAGGGGGATTATCCTTCGGCTGAAAATTACTCAAAAGGAGTCCAACTGCTTTATGAGCAGCTTTTCAATGAAGTGAAGGAGAAAGGACTTCCCGTTATCGCCATGGGACATCTGCAAGCCACCGGCTCGGAAATCTCGGAGGACGACCGTTCGGAACGTACCGTTATCGGAGGCTTGGAATGTGTATCCCCCGATGCTTTTGATGAGGCTATCGCCTATACTGCATTGGGGCATCTGCATCGCTCCCAGCGTGTGTCCCATCGGGAGAATGTGCGTTATTCCGGAACTCCTATGCCCATGTCTTTTGCTGAGAGGAACAATGCTTCGGGAGTGGTCATGATAACGATAAGTGCTGAGGGTACCGGCATAGAGAGATTGGCATTTGAACCGCTAGCCGGCGTGATGAGTATTCCTCGTCAGGCCCGTCCGCTGGAAGAAGTGCTGCAAGCCATCGGCGATTTGCCCGATGGGGATGTCACGTTGCGGTCGCCCTATCTGGAAATAAAGATTTTGATGACCGAGCCGGAACCTTCTTATAAGTATAAGATAGAGGAAGCGTTGAAAGGAAAAGCAGTCCGCCTGGCACGCATCGCCGCTATGCTTCCACAAAAAAAGGCAAGCGGCATTGTCGCCACTTCCTACGAGGAGTTGCAAACCATCCGTCCGCTGGATATGGCACTGGATGTCTTTAAACGGAAATATGGAGGGACGGAGATGCCCGATACCATGAAACAATTGCTGGAAAGTGTAATCAAGGAGGCAGGAGTATGAAAATAGTAGCGATAAGAGGAAAGAATCTGGCTTCATTGGAAGGTGAATTTATGATAGACTTTACCGTCGAACCTTTGTGTTCGGCAGGTATATTCGCCATTACGGGCAGTACCGGAGCCGGAAAATCAACCTTGCTGGATGCTTTGTGTCTGGCTTTGTTTGACTGTACGCCACGTATGAACAAGGCGAAAGAGAATAACGTCTCTGTCATGGATGTTGCCGACAGAGGAATTGCACAGAACGATAGCCGTTCCATCCTTCGCCGGGGTACTGCCGAGGGGTATTCGGAAGTGGATTTCGTCGCTTTGACAGGAGAGGTGTTCCGTTCACGCTGGACGGTGCGACGTTCGCGTGGGAAGGTTAGCGGTTCCTTGCAAAAAGTGGAAATGACGTTGACCAACCTTACTTCCGGAGTGGAACAGCAAGGGACGAAGACCGAATTATTATCCCGCATCAGTGAACTGATCGGACTCTCTTTCGAACAGTTCAACCGCTCTGTGTTGCTGGCTCAAGGAGATTTTGCTACCTTCCTGAAGGCTCGTCAGCCTGATAAAGCCGAAATCTTGGAAAAACTGACCGGAACGGAAATTTACTCGCGTATCTCTGCTTCTATTTATGAACGCACCAAGCGGGCGGAAAGTGAATATAAATTATTGCAGGAACGTATCAAAGGCATTGAGTTGCTGACAGATGAGCAATTACAGCAACTTTCGGCTGAAAAGGAAGAATTACAAGTCCGCTTGTCCGTTTCGAAGAAGAAAGAGGAGGCGTTGTCCGGCAAGTTGAAATGGCTGGAAGAAGAAGGACGCTTGAATACAGGATGCATACAGGCGGAAGAATCACTTTCCGGCATCAGAAAAGAAATAGAAGTCGCCCGTCCGCGTTATGAACTGTTGGCCCGTATAGAGCAGGCTCAGGATATCCGCCGATGTGTATATGGAACAGCGTAACGTCCGGAAGCAGATAGATGCCGGTCGTTCCCGGTTAGGCGAAATAGAGGTTGCCATCCGGCAGAATGCGGCTTTACAGACTTCCGCGAACGTGCAGTGGGCAGATGCTCAGAAGGAGCTGGCGGAATTTAAGGCCTATTTGTCGCAGCAAGAACCGCAATTGGATAAAGCCAGAGCATTGGATGTGCAGTTGGTGGAAAATAGAAAGCAATTAGCGGAAAGTCAGAAAGAAGCGGCTTTGGCATTGCAGGCTAAAGATAATCTGCATCAATCCGTTTGTAAGACAGAGAAGGATATAAGTTTGTTGATGGAGAAGCAAACCGCCTTGCAAACCTGGTTTGAACGATATACTGCTTATTCCCAATTGATTCCTGCCGTTGAACTGATTACCAGCTTGCTTACCAATCTGGAAATGGCAAGGGCGCAAAGCGTATCGAACCGTCAACTGCTGGATAAAGTAAAGAAAGCGAGTGAAGCGGAGGAACAGCGGTTGAAATCGGTACAACAGGAAGCCGAGCGTCTGAACCGACTGTTGCCGGCAGAGGTGCTGTTGCTTCGTGAGCAGTTGGAGGAAGGAAAGCCATGCCCGGTCTGCGGGAGTTTCCATCATCCGATGAGGGAACAGACCAATGTCCAATCCTTGCAGGAAGAGGAACTGAACCGTGCGAAAGAACAGGTTGCTAAAGAAACGGAACAACTGAAAAACACGCTGAATGCCCGCCAACTGGAGATGGCCCGTCTTTCCGCATTGATTGAAAATTATGTGGCGCAAGTTGATGATACGCTGAAAAAAGTAGAAACATACGTATCCATTATTCCCAATTGGAAAGATTTGTTGGAGCAGGGCACATTGAAACATTATGTCCAGCAATTCGGCAGGCAATGGAATGCCCGTTTGCAAGAGCAGACCGAAATAAAAGAGGCTCTTACCTCAAAATCAGCCCAAAGAGATAGTTTGAAAAAAGAAGAAGCCAATGCCATTGGTTTGTACGAAGAAAAGAAACAAAAAGAAGAAAGACAGCAGGCAGAATTGAACGAACGTGCTCGTCTGCGGTCTTCCCTGCTGAATGGTGAATCCACCGAAACAGTGGTTGCAACCCATGCAAGACGGCAAAAGGAACTGGAACAACAACTGGAAAAAGCCATGAACTTGCATCATTCTTTAACTGTGCAGGCGGAATCTTACAAAGGGCAGACCGCACAGATGGAAAAGGAATTAGTCCGTCTGACTGCTGTCTTGCAACAAGACGAATTGAAAATAAACGAGTGGCTCACGCTTCAAAAGGAAACGTATGCCGAGTTGGAACAATTGCTTTCCAAAGACAAAAGCTGGATACTGGCTGAGAAACAAGCGTTGGGCACACTGAAAGAGAAGGAAACCACTCTTCAGGCGGTCCTTGCGGAGCGAAGGCAGAAAAGGGAGGAGCATCAGCAAGCTCCTCTGAAACCGGATACCACGGAAAACAAGGAGTCGCTGATTGAAACATTGACTGCCTGCACTGCTGCCAAAGAAATGGAAACCGGACGTTTGGCCCAAATAGAGGTGACGATACAGAACCATATAAAAGGTAAGGAACGCATAGCCGGCATCGAGAAAGAGTTGGAGGAAAAAAACTCTATCTACGAGAATTGGGCGAAACTGAACGAACTGTTCGGTTCCCAGACTGGCGCCAAGTTTAAGGAAATAGCCCAAGGTTATACGCTTGATGTCCTTTTGCTTTATGCCAACAGGCATTTGCAAGACCTTGCCCCCCGTTACGAACTGCAACGCATTCCTGACACGCTGGCCTTGCAGATTGTGGATCTTGATATGATGGGTGAGGTGCGTAGTGTCCATTCCCTTTCGGGCGGGGAATCTTTCTTGGTATCTCTTGCCTTGGCATTGGGCTTGTCTTCCTTGTCCTCCAATCGGATGAATGTGGAATCGTTGTTTATTGACGAAGGTTTCGGATCGCTGGATATGGACACTCTGCGCATTGCGATGGATGCTTTGGAGCGGTTGCAGATGCAAGGGCGTAAGATAGGGGTGATTTCCCATGTGGCGGAGATGATGGAACGTATCCCTGCGCAGGTGCAGGTGGTGAAGACCGGAAGCGGAAGGAGCAAGGTGCAGGTGATGGGACCAATATAAGGATTGTACTCCATTACAGATGACAATAAAATAAAAAAGTGACGGACTATGAAAAAAACATTAATTGGATTATTGGGCTCGACAGTTATATGTGTACTGTTTCTTGCAGGTTGTATTGATGAACATTACGGGGAGGATAGCAATACCATTGTTACCAATCTGACCGGTTATGCATGGGAGAGAACATTTCAGATACGTACTGAGGATGGCAGGGATGCGGAAGTCTGTGAACATTATGAGTTCGGGCTGAATGGTAAGGCTTCCTGTAAATCACGGACGACGTGTGATGGCGAGGAAGTGGAAGAGCATGTACATTATTTCCGATATGATTTTATCACTCCCAATAACAGATATCTTCTTCTGGATTACTGCTACTGGCAGATTGACAGGATCAGTTCTTCAGTATTGAGCATATATGAAACCTTTGAGAATCCTGTGGTTGTGATGGGGCAGACCAGGGAATATAAGAGTTTCTCGGCTGTCCCGTTGGGGGATGACTGATGCGCTATGTCTGATGTGTTTTTAGGAACAGAGGCGTTACAGGCATAAGTGAGGGAAAAATATGATTTTTGTCTCCATATTGAATACTGTTTTTACTTATTGCTTATGAGAATCGGACCGGTGTTTTTGATGGGATTTTGTATTAATGTTATAACTGTACGATTACACCGGAAATTCCATATCAAAGACAAGGACGTTTTTTTTAAAAGAACAGGAGCTTTTTTCAAAAAACAACAGGATGTTTTTGATGCTTTTCTACTCGTATTGCATAACATGGCAAAATACCTTGTTTTTCTTTCAGAAGTTTCAGCCTCTCCGCAAACGTCCTGTTCATCGGCTTTTCGGCTGAAGGATATACACGATAAAATCCTTCAGCCGAAAAAGATCTTTCAGCGTGACAGGGTAAGCGATGTCGTATTGGTTGGTTTTCTATCGGTATTCGGATTTACCTTTATACATTTATTGACTACGGCTGAAAGAAAGAACTACGCGGTTGAAGGATCTCGGTGCATCAATCTGTCAGCCGGAATGCCGATGAACAGGACGTTTGCGGAGAGGCTGAAACTTCTGAAGGATTTTTGGGGGCATTCTTCAAGAGAGGGGTATTTCTCTTCAAAAGATGGATACGCATATCAAAAAGAAGGTGGAAAGACGTTGAAAACTTGTCGCAAGATGTCGCAATTCTTGTAGCAAGTTTTTCGGAATCTTGTAGCAGGATTTGCAGATTCTTGGTATAGGAATATCTTGTTTGATTTTATAGCTGTCCGGTAAAAATGCCGAAGTTCCCCCAAAAAGGTCTAGCTTTGGGATAAACAGATTCGGTTTTAATGGTAAACAAATATGATTGTATCATTCCACAAACATGTAGCTTGTTTGCGATATATATTCCGATAATTTTAGTATATTTTGTAGAATGTGTCTGTGCAAATTAGACGTAGCATTTACCGTCTGTGAAAAGTGGGATACTTATTATTGAACCTGAATCCGAATCCCAGCATCAGATAGTTGGATCATGGAAATCCTGTAAATTATATCCGATATGAAGGAATGAGTTGCGCGTAACTTCTATCTTCAGTGCCAATATCTGGTAGAAAGATTTTAAATCTCCGCCTGCATGAATCACATTTGTACCCAATCCTATTCCTACTGTGAAGTAAGGCATCACGTACTCGGCACGTCCCGAAACTCCCAGTGCCAGTTGTTTGCCGGCAGACGCTTGAGGAGCTCATCGCCGTATCCGTCCGGGCTATACACATTCGCACTGCCGTCATAAACCCCGTCTAATGAAATACCCGCACGGAATTTATACCCGAAATTATACATTGGCGCGAAATTAAATCCCAGTACCGGATAAGTTTCAGGAGAAGCAACCATTTGCCCCTCTCCAATCGTTACTCCTTTTCTGCGCATGAACCGAACAATACCAGGTCATAACTGATATGACGGGGAAATTTAGGTACGGGTGATTGATACAAGGGCTTTGCAAAACATTCTTCTTTTCTATTGATATTGTAAACCAATCCTACCTTTAGTCCGATGGAATTGAGTCCCGCATTCGGGAATTTGGTATTACCGTTAGAGAAATGCGTTACTGCCACACCTGTTGTGAAATCAAATTTGGGAGAAAGCATCCAGTTGAAATAGAAGTTTGTATTCAGATAGGCGTTTACTTTCGAACCTATCACTTTATTATATGGATTCAAATCGCTGTGATATGGTTTCCAGCCAAATGAAGCGCCGAAATTCCATTCATAGTTTAATGACAATCGTTGGTTGAAACGGGCGATACGCGCTCCTTGAAATAAATAGACAGTAAGCGGGTTGCCCAATTGCGGCTTCTCATACATATTGTAGTAGCCCACGCCAATACCTTGGTAGGCCCCTCTGTAAATACGGTCGTTATAGGTGTTCGGATGAAACTGGAATGAGTACTTCAAGTGAAGCGACAGGGAATTCTCTATGGGTTTCCAATTCAGATTTTCTCCTCTGAAAAAGGAACTGGTGGGGAAAATATATCCGGGACGTGCCTCAATGCCGATGCGGTGGATAAAATGACGTTTCAATGACAGGGAATCTACATAAAGCCGGTCGGGGATGTTGGTTTTGTCTGAAATGGAAACCGCTGTTGTGTCTATAGGGTTTCCCTCTGTATATTGATTGATTGTGTCTTTAGCAAAGGTCATGTTACTTAAGAACAGTAATGCATCCAGAAGTATCACGAGTTTCCATTTTTGTATTGTGCCTTTCATATGCCGTGTAATGTTTTTGTGCGTTTTACCGATCTATCGTATGGTCTGATTTTTTTATTTGTGGCACAAATATAATCATAGTATTTGAAAAAAGAAATTTGTTAGATATAAAAAGGTTTTGTATAACCTTGATAACCACTATTTAAACTATTTTGAGGATGGATTGTAATGTCATCCTCTACCATCGGCTCCCCACATCATTTTATTGCGGAGTGTGTTGAAAAAGATATGGCTGTTTCGTTTTACTACATTTATTTTATAGTCGGCTTTGCGGATAGTGAGCCGGCTTCCTTCACGGCAAGTTTCGCTACGTCCGTCGATGGCAATCAGGAAATTGTGGCTGCGGCTCTCTATATCCAATGTGATTTCCCAGTCGTCGTTGATGACAATGGGGCGTACATTCAGGCTATGCGGTGCTACCGGAGTGATGGCGATGGTGTTGCTGTGTGGCACGATGACAGGTCCCCCGATGCTCAGCGAATAGGCTGTAGAACCGGTAGGAGTGGCGATGACCAGCCCGTCCGCCTGGTAGGTGGTGAGATAGGCTCCATTGATGGCTGTGTGGATGGAAATCATGGAAGAACTGTCACGCTTCAGTACCGCTATCTCATTCAGACCGAAAGGGTAACCTTTCAGTTCCTGTTCTTTGCAGGATACTTGCAATACGCTGCGGTCTTCTATCCGGTAGTTTCCATTGTAGATGTCATTGAATGTGTCTTCCATCTCTTCAGGAGAAACATCAGCCAGAAAACCTAATCGTCCGGTGTTGATACCTAGTATGGGAATGTTGCGTGAACCCACACGGCTGGCGGCTTTCAGGAAAGTGCCGTCGCCTCCGATACTTAGTATCATGTCGGCTTCAAAATTATTTCCATTCGAAAACACCGGCGTGACGGATGCTTATCTTGAGGTCGTCCGTCAGAAACTCGTAGAACTCCCGGCAGATGTGAACTTCAGCGTTATGTTGTGATAGAATGGATAGCAAACGTTCCACATGAGCCGATTTCTTGGCTTGATAAGTGTTTCCGAAAAGGGCGAATTTCATTGGGCGTATATTCATTAGTTAATTTTATAAATCTTTTGTTTGTCAAAATGGACCAGGTTTTAATAAAACCTGCTAACTTTGCACATCAGAACTGCAAAGATAATAATATATTGCCAAGATGACAAAGTTAAGTGTAAATATAAACAAGGTAGCCACCTTGCGTAATGCCCGGGGAGGCAACAATCCGGACGTGGTGAAAGTAGCCTTGGACTGTGAGGCGTTTGGTGCGGAAGGTATCACTGTACATCCCCGTCCCGATGAACGGCATATCCGCCGCAGCGATGTGTACGAACTTCGTCCGCTGCTTACCACAGAGTTTAACATTGAAGGGTATCCCTCACCGGAGTTCGTTGATCTGGTGCTGAAAGTGAAACCTCATCAAGTAACGTTGGTGCCCGATGCGCCCGATCAGATTACGTCTAATGCCGGATGGGATACCAAGACCAATCTTTCTTTCCTTACCGAACTGATGGATACGTTCGGCCAGGCAGGTATCCGCACCTCTATCTTTGTCGGTACGGACAAGGAGATGATAGAATATGCCGCCAAAGCGGGAGCCGACCGGGTGGAACTTTATACGGAACCATACGCTACGATGTACCCTCGGAATCCCGAAGCGGCCATTGCTCCTTTTATAGAAGCGGCGAAGGTGACACGTAGCCTGGGAATGGGGCTGAATGCAGGTCATGACCTTAGTCTGGTGAATCTGAAATATATGCATACGCATATTCCTTGGCTGGACGAGGTGTCTATCGGTCATGCATTGATAAGCGATGCGCTTTATATGGGATTAAAACAAACTATTGAAGAATATAAAAATTGTCTTCGTTCATGATGAATATCACTTTACTGGCTGCACAGGCGGCTTTGGCGGATACCCTTGCCGGGGGTAATCCCGTATTGACTCCCGTTTCAGAGGAGGCTCGGATGAATCTTTGGGATATGGCGATGAAAGGTGGATGGATCATGCTTGTGCTGGCATTGTTGTCTGTCGTCTGTTTTTATATTTTCTTTGAACGCATGGCGGTTATCCGCAAGGCGGGGAAGGATGATCCTTTGTTTATGGAACGTATTCGTGATTATATCCGCACGGGTGAGATAAAGTCGGCTATAAACTATTGCCGCATCACCAATACTCCTTCTGCCCGTATGATTGAGAAAGGTATTACCCGTATGGGACGTCCTGTTGCCGATGTGCAGGCTGCTATCGAAAATTCCGGCAATATAGAAGTGGCAAAACTGGAGAACGGACTGCCTGTTGTGGCGACTATTGCCGGCGGTGCTCCGATGATTGGTTTCCTTGGTACTGTAACCGGTATGGTGCAGGCTTTTTGGGAAATGTCCAATGCCGGGAACAACATTGATATCACGTTGCTTTCAGGAGGTATTTATGAAGCGATGATTACTACTGTGGGTGGTCTGGTTGTGGGTATTGCGGCTATGTTTGCCTATAATTATCTGGTAACCCGTGTGGACAAGGTGGTAAGTCAAATGGAAGCGCGTACCATGGACTTCATGGATTTACTGAACGAACCCGTTCAAAAGTAATAGCGTATGGCACTGAAAAGAAGACATAAAATATCACCTAACTTCAGTATGGCGTCTATGACAGACATCATATTCCTGTTGCTGATATTCTTCATGATTACCTCTACCATGGTGTCGCCCAATGCCATCAAGGTATTGCTTCCGCAAGGCAGGCAGCAGACTTCGGCAAAGCCGCTTACGAGGGTAATCATTGACAAGAACCTGAACTTCTATACTGCTTTCGGCAATGAGGATGAAATGCCGATAGACTTGGAAGAACTGCCCGCATTCCTGCAAAGGTGTGCCGAGAAGGAACCCGATATGTATGTGGCTCTTTATGCGGATGAGGCTGTGCCTTACCGCGAAATAGTAAGGGTACTGAATATTGCTAATGAAAATCACTTCAAGATGGTGTTGGCTACACGTCCGCCTGAGAAGAAACGTTAAGCTGTAAGCATGAAGAAAAATAAGATAACAGGACTGATTGGTACGGCTGTACTGCATATACTTCTCCTTATCCTGCTGCTGGTGATTGCTATCCGCCGTCCGCAGGTTCAGGAAGAGGGGGGTGTTCCTGTTATGCTGGGAAATACAGAGCTTTCTCAAGGGAATGCCGACCCTTATACGCTGACGGATATAGATATAATGAATGAGCCTGAGGCTCCGGCTCCCGATGTATCTGAACCGGAAACGGTTCCTCCCGTTGAAGCGAAAGAGGAAATCATCACGCAGACAGAAGAGGAAACGGTGGCAGTCCCTAAAAAGGAACCTAAAAAAGAAACCCCTAAAAAAGAAAAACCCAAGAAGGAAACTCCTAAAAAGGACGTACCGAAAAAGGAGGCGGTGAAGCCGAAAGAGAAGACTGAGGCCGAGAAACGCGCTGAAGCAGAAAAAGCGGCGGCTGAGAAGAAAGCGGCTGCCGAAAGGGCGGCAGCGGAAGCGGCGGCGAAGAAGATAGCCGGTGCTTTTGGCAAGGGAACTCAAATGGGAAATAAAGGAACCGGTACCACAGGCTCCGGTCTGGAGGGCAGTCCGACGGGAAACTCTTCGGAAGGGAAGTCCGGCGGAGTGGGCGGTTACGGAACATTTGACCTCAACGGACGTTCTTTGGGTAGTGGGGTTTGCCGATGCCTGTCTATAATGTGCAGGATGAGGGACGGGTGGTAGTGACTATTACCGTAAATCCCGCAGGACAGGTGATAAGTACCAGTATCAACAAACGTACCAATACAGTAAACGCTTCGTTGCGGAAGGCGGCGGAAGAGGCCGCCCGTAAAGCACGCTTTAACCAAGTGGACGGAGTGAATAACCAGACAGGTACTATTACATATTACTTTAAACTGAAGTAGCTTATGAAAACAATTTATGTATTTTTGGCAGAAGGCTTCGAGGAAGTGGAGGCGCTGACCCCGGTAGATGTGTTGAGACGTGCAGGTTTGCCTGTGAAGACTGTTTCCGTAACAGGTGTGCTGACCGTAAACGGTGCGCATGGTGTTCCGGTAGTAGCCGATATGGTGTTTGAAGAAGTAAAAGAAGGGGATGCGGAGATGATTGTATTGCCTGGTGGTCTGCCCGGAGCGACAAATCTGGATGCTCACGAAGGTTTGGGCAAGTTGATTATGACATTTGCTGAAGCCGGACGTCCGTTGTCTGCCATCTGTGCCGCTCCGTTGGTATATGGAAAGCGTGGTTTGTTGAAAGGTAAGAAAGTAACTTGCTATCCGGGATTCGAAAAGTATCTGGAAGGTGCTGAGTATACGGCCGCTTTGGTAGAGAAAGACGGTAATTTTATTACCGGTAAAGGCCCCGGTGCCGCTATGGCATTCTCATTTGCCATTGCCGAGAAATATGTCGGTGCGGAAAAGGTGACAGAATTGAAGCAAGGATGATGATTGCAGAATGAACAGGCATGTCATTATAGTTGCAGGAGGCAAAGGGTTGCGTATGGGAGGGGATATTCCCAAACAGTTTTTGCCTGTAGGGGGCAAACCTGTGTTGATGCGTACCATAGAGGCTTTTTACGCTTTTGATTCTTCTATACATATTATATTAGTTCTTCCGGTGAGCCAGCAGGCTTACTGGAAAGATCTTTGTGAAACGTATCATTTTGCTTTGCGTCATGATATTGCCGATGGGGGCGAAACTCGTTTCCATTCTGTAAAGAATGGGTTGGCATACGTGAAGGGAGAAGGCTTGGTAGGTGTTCATGATGGCGTGCGTCCTTTTGTTTCCCGGGAAGTGATAGCCGGATGTTATGAGGCAGCGCAGACTAAGCAAGCGGTTATTCCTGTAATTGATGTGGTGGAAACCGTGCGTCATCTTACGAAGCCGGGAAGTGAAACGGTTCCGCGTAATGACTATAAACTGGTTCAGACTCCTCAGGTCTTTGAAGTGCAGCTGTTGAAAGAGGCATATCAACAGGAATATACGGATGCCTTTACTGATGATGCTTCTGTAGTGGAGGCGATGGCAGGGAGGTCTGTCTGGTGCAGGGAAATAGAGAAAATATTAAATTAACCACCCCTTTTGATTTGAAAATAGCGGAAGTCTTAATTTGAAATGTTCGATATCACTACGCGTGACATAAAATATTTGCAAGGAGTAGGCCCTGCAGCGTGACACCGTCTTTGAACAAGGAATTGAATCTTTTTTCCTTGCATGATTTGTTGTACTATTTTCCATATAAATATGTAGACCGCAGCCGCCTTTATTATATCCATGAAATAGACGGAAATATGCCTTATATCCAGTTGAAAGGCGAAATCCTCAGTTTTGAGACTTTGGGTGAGGGAAGACAGCGCAGACTTGTCGGTCATTTTTCTGATGGTACGGGCATCATTGATTTAGTTTGGTTTCAAGGAATTAAATATCTGCTAGAGCATTATAAGACCAGGACAGAGTATATTGTCTTTGGTAAACCGACCGTATTCAATGGCCGTATCAATGTGGCTCATCCCGATATGGATCCTTCAGGCGAACTTACCTTATCTACGATGGGGTTGCAGCTTATTATAACACAACGGAAAGGATGAAGCGCGGTTTCTTGAACTCTCATGGGCTGGAGAAGTTGATGAAGAATGCGCTTGCCCTGCTACAGGAACCTCTTGCTGAAACATTGCCCCCTCGGTTAGTGGAGGAGCATCATTTAATGTCTTTGGATGAGGCCATCCGTAATATTCATTTCCCCAAGAATCCCGAATTGCTGCGGAAGGCCCAATATCGTTTGAAGTTTGAAGAGCTGTTCTATGTGCAGCTCAATATTCTACGTTACAGTAAAGACAGGCAGCGTAAATATCGGGGCCTGCGTTTTGAACGGGTGGGTGAGATCTTTAATACTTTTTATTCACAGAATCTTCCTTTTGAACTGACCGGAGCGCAAAAACGGGTGATAAAGGAGATAAGAAAAGATATGGGAAGCGGACGGCAGATGAACCGTTTGCTGCAAGGTGACGTGGGAAGTGGGAAAACATTGGTGGCCTTGATGTCCATGCTTATCGCACTGGATAATGGCTATCAGGCATGTATGATGGCTCCTACAGAGATTCTTGCCGCCCAACATTATGAAACCATTCGGAAATTCCTGTTTGGCATGGATGTGCGCGTGGAACTTTTAATGGGATCTGTCAAAGGAAAGAAGCGTGAGAAGATATTGAAGGATTTGCTGACGGGGGATGTTCAGATTCTTATAGGCACGCATGCCGTTTTGGAAGATACTGTGGGCTTTTCTTCTTTAGGAATGGTGATTATAGACGAGCAACATCGTTTCGGAGTGGCTCAGCGTGCCAAGTTATGGAGCAAGAATGTTTGTCCGCCTCATGTGCTGGTCATGACGGCTACCCCTATTCCCCGTACCTTGGCTATGACACTGTATGGTGATCTTGATGTATCAGTTATTGACGAATTGCCGCCGGGCCGTAAACCCATCCAGACTATCCATCAGTTTGACAATCGCCGTGCCAGTCTTTATGCTTCCATTCGCAAACAGATAGAAGAAGGGCGGCAAATCTATATTGTTTATCCTTTGATAAAGGAGAGTGAAAAAATGGATATCAAGAATCTGGAAGAGGGGTATGAACTGATTTGTGCGGAATTTCCCGATTGCCAGGTCAGCAAGGTGCATGGTAAGATGAAACCGGCGGAGAAGGATGCTGAGATGCAGCGTTTCGTTAGTGGTGAAACCCAGATTATGGTGGCCACTACAGTGATTGAGGTCGGGGTGAATGTCCCGAATGCCTCGGTGATGGTCATTGAAAACGCCGAACGTTTCGGACTTTCACAATTGCATCAGTTGCGTGGGCGTGTGGGACGTGGAGCTGATCAGTCTTATTGTATTTTGGTCACCACTTACAAACTGACCGAAGAAACTCGCAAGCGGCTTGAAATAATGGTACAGACCAATGATGGTTTCGAGATAGCGGAAGCCGATTTGAAGTTGCGCGGTCCCGGTGACTTGGAGGGAACCCAGCAGAGTGGTGTCGCTTTTGACTTGAAGATAGCCGATATTGCCCGTGACGGTCAATTATTGCAATATGTCCGTGATGTGGCAAATCGTATTGTAGATGAAGACCCCGCAGGAATTCGTCCGGAAAATGCTATTCTTTGGCAGCAATTGCAAGCATTGCGTAAAACAAATATAAATTGGGCGGCTATCTCTTAGTTTATGTTACTGCATTGTTAAAAGCAAGGATATATGTTGCATAACATGTTTGTGGCGTTTCCCCTTTATTTATAGAGGTTTCTGAACATTTTATCGAAGCATTGTATATAACTTACATACAAAAAGAGTTAAAGAAGTTCCTTCTTTCTCAAGGAAAATCTTTATCTTTGGAAGAATTTTTGGAAAAAGCACAGTATAAACCTTAAATGAACCCAATATTATGATGGAAAAAACGCTGGTTATTTTGAAACCTTGCACTCTGCAGAGGGGCTTGGTGGGTGAGATTATTAATAGATTTGAAAGAAAAGGCCTGCGTTTAGCCGGAATGAAAATGGTTCAGTTGACGGATGAAGTGCTTAGCGAACATTACGCTCATTTGAGTTCAAAGCCGTTCTTTCAGCGAGTGAAAGATGCAATGATGGTTTGTCCTGTTATTGTATGCTGCTTTGAAGGTGTGGACGCTGTCCAAGTAGTGAGAACATTAACCGGTCCTACTAACGGACGTCTGGCGGCTCCCGGTACTATCCGTGGAGATTACAGCATGAGCTTTCAAGAGAATATAGTTCATGCTTCCGATTCGCCGGAAACCGCTGAAGTGGAACTTAAACGATTTTTTAAACCAGAAGAGATATTCGAGTATAAGCAAGCCGTGTTCGGTTCCCTTTATGCTAATGACGAATATTAAAAAGAAAAACCTAAAAAAACGGATGAATTTTGAAATGTGTTAAAGTAGTCGCAGCGGCAGCCTTCGCCCTGGTTAGCCTGAATGTGTCAGGACAGGATCTGTTGGCACGCCAGGCACCTATTGACCGAAAATTGAAAGCAGTAGATTCTGTTGCATTGATTCGTCAGATAAAGGCGGAAAAGTCAGCTTATCCTGCATATAGTCTCTACCCTAATTGGAGTAACGAGCGTGTACACGCTTATGGTAATACTGTTACTATTCCTGATACATTCCGTATTGATATGACCGGTTTCCGTATGCCGACAGAACACACAAAAATAACTTCTAAATTTGGTCCCCGTCGTCGTCGTATGCACAATGGATTGGATATAAAAGTATATATAGGTGATACGATCCGTGCAGCTTTCAGTGGAAAGGTACGTATGGTGAAGTATGAACGCCGCGGATATGGAAAATATGTGGTGATTCGTCACGAGAATGGATTGGAAACAGTATATGGTCACTTGTCAAAGCAGATTGTGGATGAGAACCAGTACGTAGAAGCAGGAGAACCTATCGGATTGGGTGGAAACACCGGACGTTCCACCGGGTCACATCTTCATTTTGAAACGCGTTTCTTGGGACAGGCCATTAATCCGGCATTGTTATTTGATTTTGAGAAACAGGATATTGTAGCCGATTCTTATTTGTTCAGAAAAGGTAATAACAGATACCAGCGTAACAGGACTAATAGTAAGAATGTGAATTTGCTTGCTTCATCAGATGGTACTATCCGTTACCATAAGGTAAGAAGTGGGGATACATTGAGCCGCATTGCACAGAAAACAGGTACATCTATTGATGCTTTATGCAAGTTGAACCACATTACCCGCAGAACTATTCTTCGTCCGGGACAAGTGTTAAGATGTTCTTAAGCTTTAGTTAATTAAGAAATATAAAATAGGGCGGGAAAGAGTATTCTTTTCCGCCTTTTTGTTTACGCTTAAGCAGAAAAATGCGTTAACTTTGCCGCCTAATCATAGAGTGTGATGAAAGATACGAAACAACAATTTGAACATGTGATAGCTATTTGCCGTGATTTGTTTGCGAAAAAACTGCACGATTACGGTGCAGCATGGCGTATCATGCGCCCTTCATCTGTTACCGATCAGATATTTATCAAGGCAAACCGTATTCGTAGCATTGAAACCAAAGGGGTGGCGATGGTGGATGAAGGTATCCGTTCGGAGTTTATCGCTATTGTAAATTATGGAATAATCGGCTTGGTCCAATTGGAACTGGGATATGCTGAAACGGATGACATGACTGAAGAGCGTGCTTTGGAATTGTATGACCGGTATGCCAAACAGGCTTTGGAACTGATGTTGGCCAAAAATCATGATTATGACGAAGCGTGGCGCAGCATGCGTGTCAGTTCGTATACTGATTTGATTTTGATGAAAATCTATCGTACCAAGCAGATTGAAGGTCACGATGGAGCTACATTGGTATCAGAGGCATTGATGCCAACTATATGGATATGATTAATTATTCTGTATTCGGATTGATCAAGTTGGAATTTGGAGAGTAAACAGTTACATAGTATCATTGGAATCTGGACAAACGCCTGCCGTTTTTTGCTGGCGGCAGTATTTATATTTTCCGGTTTTGTCAAAGCGGTAGATCCGCTGGGTACTCAATATAAAATTCAGGATTATTTGGAGGTTTTCGGTTGGGCTGCTTCGGTGCCTGCCTTTCTTCCGTTTCTGGCGTCTGTATTGCAGGCAATGGTCGAGTTTTGTTTAGGAGTATATCTTTTGTTTGGTATCCGCAGGAGAATGACCACCTTGTTTGTTGTGCTTATCATGGGGGTGATGACTCCGCTCACCTTATGGTTGGCTCTTTCCAATCCGATATCGGATTGTGGATGTTTCGGTGATGCTGTGACTTTGACTAATTGGGAAACTTTTGGGAAGAATGTACTTTTGTTGATAGCGGCGGTGTCCGTTTTTAAATGGGGAAACCGTATAACTCCTTTGGTGACCAAGCGTTTCGATTGGTTGGTGGCTATGTATACGTTTCTCTATATTTCGGGGATGACTTTGTATTGTTACCGTGAGTTGCCTGTCTTTGATTTCCGCCCTTATCATATCGGGGCAGATATACGTAAAGGGATGGAAATTCCGGAAGGAGAGAAGCCTACTGTTTATGAGACCCGTTTTATTCTTCAAAAAGATGGAGTGGAGAAAGAGTTTACATTAGAAAATTATCCTGATAGCACATGGACTTTTGTGGATTCCAAAACGATGGTGAAGGAACAAGGATACGAACCGCCTATTCATGACTTTTCCATTATTCGTCAAGAAGACGGGGAAGATATAACCGATGAAGTACTGGATGATGATAATTATACCTTTCTGTTGGTGGCGCATCAGCTGAGCCAGGCGGATGATAGTACCATTGACCTGATAAATGAACTGTATGATTATAGTGTGGAGCATGGATATCAATTCTATTGTCTTACCTCATCACCCGATAGTGATATTGAAGACTGGCAGGAGCGTACGGGAGCCGAGTATCCTTTCTGCCTGATGGATGACATTACACTGAAAACCATGATACGCTCTAATCCCGGACTGATGTTGCTGAAGAACGGAGTGGTTATAAACAAGTGGAGTGTAAATAGTCTGCCCGATGAATATGTGCTGACCGACAGGCTGGAAAAACTGCCTTTGGCACAAATCAATGAAAAAGACTTTCAGTCATAAAGTGGTGCTGGTATTGGCATGGTTTGTCTTTCCGTTGTTGTTTTTCAGCATGGTGGATGTCATTTGGGAGCATTTTCATAGGAAAAAGAAATTGAAAGAGAATCGAACAAAATAATTTCATTAACCCTTTAATAAAACAAACAAAATGAGAAAAAACATTGTTGCAGGAAACTGGAAAATGAACAAGAACCTTCAGGAAGGTATTGCTCTGGCAAAAGAATTGAATGAAGCTTTGGCTGCTGACAAACCTAATTGTGATGTGGTAATCTGTACTCCGTTTATTCACTTGGCTTCTGTTACTCCTATTGTTGACAAGGCTGTAATTGGTGTAGGTGCAGAAAACTGTGCAGATAAAGTATCAGGTGCATATACCGGTGAGGTTTCTGCTGAAATGGTAGCTTCTACAGGTGCTGAATATGTAATTCTGGGTCACTCGGAACGTCGTGCTTACTATCACGAAACTGTGGAAATCCTGGAAGAAAAAGTTAAATTGGCTTTGGCTAATAACTTGAAGCCTATCTTCTGCATCGGTGAGGTATTGGAAGAGCGTGAAGCTAACAAACAAAATGAAGTAGTTGCTGCTCAGTTGGCATCGGTATTCTCTTTGTCTGCCGAAGATTTTAGTAAGATTATCTTGGCTTACGAACCGGTTTGGGCTATTGGTACAGGTAAGACTGCTACTGCTGAACAGGCTCAGGAAATCCACGCGTTTATCCGTTCTTTGATTGCCGACAAGTATGGTAAAGAAGTTGCTGATAATACTTCAATCCTTTATGGTGGAAGCTGCAAGCCTTCTAATGCTAAAGAATTGTTTGCTAACCCTGACGTAGACGGTGGCTTGATTGGTGGTGCTGCTTTGAAAGTTGTTGACTTCAAAGGCATTATCGATGCATTCAAATAATTAATTTCATCACAGATTACTCAAGCTTACACAGATAAAGAATCATAAAATCGTCTGTGGAAATCTGAGTAATCTGTGATGATTTACTTAAATTCATAAAACGACATGAGATACATTTTTATCCTACTCTTTTTGAGTCTCGGACTTTCCGCTTTGGCACAGCAGAACATAGTAGAAAGCTTGCAGCGTAACCGTGCCGGAGAAGGTACTGTAACCATCCGTCAAGATCCTAAAATAACAGGCTTGATTGGTAGTATCTATACAGGGAATGTTACGGGAGGTGAGCAGAAAATGTTGAAAGCCAGAGGGTATCGGGTTCAGGTCTATGCAGGAAACAATTCGCGGGTGGCTCGTAATGAAGCTAATAATGTGGCTGCCAAGGTGAAAGAGGAGTTTCCCGATATGCCTGTCTATGCCTATTTCCAGCCTCCTCGTTGGCTGTGTCGTGTAGGTGATTTCCGCAGTATTGAGGAAGCGGATGCCGCCATGCGCCGTCTGAAGGTACCGGTGTTTTTAAAGAAGTATCTATTGTTCGTGAACAAATTAATATTCCCCTGGACTAATAACATGGAAGAACTATTGCATCCCGAATGGTCAGCAGAGAAAATTGAACAGTTGAAAGGCCATTATCAGAGTATTTTATCCCTATTGGGTGAAGATGTAGAAAGAGAAGGATTGCTGAAAACTCCTGAGCGCGTAGCCAAAGCTATGCTGACATTGACACGCGGTTATGAACAAGATCCGCATGCCATTTTGTTGGGAGCTAAATTCAAAGAAGAGTATAGTCAGATGGTTATCGTGAAAGATATTGATTTCTTCTCTTTGTGCGAACACCATATGCTTCCGTTTTATGGAAAGGCACATGTTGCTTATATTCCCAATGGTTATATCACCGGTTTGAGTAAGATTGCCCGGGTAGTGGATGTGTTTTCTCATCGGTTGCAGGTACAGGAACGTATGACACTGCAAATAAAAGAATGTATCAGGAAACCTTGAATCCGCTGGGAGTGATGGTAGTGGTCGAAGCCAAGCACATGTGCATGCAGATGCGCGGGGTGGAGAAACAAAATGCCATTACTACTACTTCTGATTTCACTGGTGCGTTTAACCAGGCTAAAACACGTGAGGAATTTATGAATTTGATACGGCATAACCGATAAGGAGTTATGCCTTTATTTTAGTACTACCCGGTCGCGGCACGCTTGGCCATAATTTTTTGTAATTCACTTAATTCTTTAAAGTGGGCCATAACTTCAAGGCATTTATCGGCATTGGCTACTACTTCAGGTTTGTTCAATGCTTGCAGCGTATATTTCATATCCTCTTCTAATATGGCAAGTTTGAAGTCGATAAGTTGGTGCGGTACCAATTCGTGTAAGCGTTCTTCATCTTTAACCATCGCTTGTGAATTGCTTTTACTCAGTTGGTAACGATCATTTATCATATCTGCCGCCAGTTTGCTGATTGTAGGATCGGGATGAGCCAGAAAATAACGCTCTGCCGTGAAGTTGGGGTCATGCAGATGAGCTTCTGCTTCTGCCAGTATTTTCCGGTGCAACGGATTATGGAACTGTAATTCATCCTGTTTCAAATCCATAGAAATATATTCTATCACAGTAAGAGGAGTTTCCGTATTTTCTTCCGTTTCTACATAGCACATGACTTTCTCTCCGTGGCGTATCAAAGTTTGAAGCAGTAACTGCTCTTTTACATAAAAAACGTACTTTTCCCGTCCTTCTTGGGGAATATACGATTGATATCCCGCTTCTGCTTCTGCAGGAGGAAACGGAGGGGGAACATTATCATCCACGCCTAGGGGGGGCATATCGGCAGGAGGTATGCTGCCGGCAGGAAAAGGAGTATCCGCTGGAGGCAGAGAGCCGGTAGTGGCGGATGCGTCTTTTTCTTTCTTGATTTGTTCCAGATAGTTATCATCCCGTTGAAGCAGATGCTTTTTGATCTCGTCTAAAATAATTTGCTCGTTTACGTTCAAGAGGGTAGCACATTCTGTCAAGCAGGTATATCGAATTACTTTATCCGGAATCAGTCCGATACTTCGTGCCATGTCCGATATCAATCCGGCCCGTTTGATGGGGTCCCTTTGTGCGTCTTTTAGTAAAAGGTTGGTCTTGAAACGGATAAAGTTCTCTTCGTGATCATCAATGTATTTTCTGAATTCCGTGGCATTGTGTTTTCTGGAAAAACTATCGGGATCATCTCCGTCAGGCAGAAGCAGCACTTTGATATTCATGCCTTCTGCAAGTAACATATCGATGCCTCGGATACTTGCTTTATACCGGCTTCGTCACCATCATATAATAAGGTGATATTGGAGGTGAAGCGGTGTAGCAACCGGATTTGTTGTTCGCTCAATGCTGTACGAGTTGGCCACCACATTCTCCAGCCCGCACTGGTGCATGGCAATTACATCGGTGTATCCTTCTACCATGTAAACACTAGTCGCTTTACAATGGCAGCTTTAGCCTGATAAATGCCATATAGTTCTTTTCGTTTACTGAAAATTTCGGATTCGGGCGAATTGACGTATTTTTGGTTTACTCCCTTGGTACGGCTGTCCAGTACACGTCCGCCGAAGCCAAGCACTTTTCCGCTGATGTTAAACCATGGAAATATCACACGTCCCCAAAAACGGTCGCGTAAACTGCCATCTTCTTTTTCGTAGCATAGTCCGGTCTTGAGCAAAAATTCTTTTTTATATCCTTTTCGCATGGCTTCTTGTGCCAATGCGTCAGGAGCGGTAGTGCTGTATCCCAATTGGAATTTCTTGACAATATCGTCACGGATGCCCCGTTGGCGGAAATAAGACATGGCAATGGCTTTTCCGTCAGCGTGATTGTAGAGGATATTTTGAAAATAATCGCGGGCAAACTCATTGACAACAAAGAGACTTTCCCGTATATTTTGTACTTGTTTCTCCTCATCGGTCAATTCGCGTTCCTTTATTTCTATATTGTATTTCTTTGCCAGCCAGCGTAGTGCTTCGGGATAGGTCATCTGCTCGTGTTCCATAACGAAATGGACAGCATTTCCACCTTTGCCACAGGCGAAGCATTTGCATAATCCTTTGGCCGGTGATACATAGAATGAAGGGGTTTTGTCATCATGGAATGGACAAAGTCCGACAAAATTCACACCGCGTTTCCGCAGAGTGACAAACTCGGATACCACATCTACAATTTGTGCGGCATCCAGTATCCGGTCTATGGTGGGTTGGTCTATCATTGCGAGTGCGAAGATACAAAAAAAACATCGCCAAGGGTGAACCCGGCGATGTTTTTAACGGAATATTGTAATCAGAATTATTTAATATAAGGATTCAGTTTGTTCCATTCGGAAACTGGAGGAAGTACTCCCATAGCAATCACTTCATCACGCAAAGCACAAAGATGTGCATAACTTTTTTCTAATGCGGCTTCTTCTTCGGGCGTGCCTTTCACTTCTTTTAAGTGGCAGCATCCTTGGTGATGGAAGTTTCCCAGGCCATCATGATATGGTCGAACTTACCATTGGATACGTAAGTTCCTGCAGGCCAGCGGAATGGTTTTCCTCCCATAGCGGCGGCAATCATTTCGATAGAAACATAGGACGGGCTTTGGAAAGAAGAGCGGCCGCGCAGGTTGATGATGTTTGCACCGCCTTTAGTTACTTTTTGTTGTATTTCGGTCCATTGTTCTTTTGTCAAAGCATCAGTGCCGATGATATCAAGTAATGCTTTTCCGTTTACTTTAGCGGTAGAAGCATAAACAGCCATCTGCTCACCATGACCGCCATATGTGCGGCAGTTTTCTACGTTATCCATAGCGATGCCGAAATGCTTGGACAATTCGCTGCGCAAGCGTGTAGAGTCAAGAGCGGCAAGGGTTGTAACTTGTGATGGTTTCAAACCTGAATATAATAAGGTGATCAGACCGGTGATATCAGCCGGATTGAAAATAACCACGATATGTTTTACGTCCGGACAGTAGGCCTTTACATTTTTTCCGAATTCTTCAGCGATGGCTGCGTTTCCTTTCAGCAAGTCTTCACGGGTCATGCCGGCTTTACGTGCCGCACCACCTGAGTTTACAATATATTTAGCATCGGTCAAAGCTTCCTTGATATCGGAAGTGAATGTGATGTTCATGCCTTCGAAACCGCAATGGTATAGTTCTTCTGCACACCTTCCAGGCCGGGAGCGTATGGGTCATACAAACAAATATTGGGAGTAAGACCCATCATGATAGCAGTTTGAGCCATGTTCGATCCAATCATTCCGGCAGCGCCTACGATTGTCAGCTTTTCATTCGTTACAAATTCCATAATTCTATTATTTAAAGTTTGTATAATATAAACACTTTTGTGGGAGAGGATGTTCTCTCTTCCGGGTACAAATTTACAAAACCTTTTATTATGGTGTTTATTCTAAAAAATTATATGGGATAATAGAAAGTTATCCCATATAATCATCTTGGGATGGTAAGTTCCAGAATACTTGTCAATCAAGATGTTAAACAGTATTTATTCAAACAGGTTTGTGGATGTGACAAATAATGATATGATCTGTTATGTATTTATGTTTATATAGCTTTTTAATGCGTCTACATATTCTTCAAAGGCTTCAAGCCCTTTTAGTGTAATCTTACAAATGGTACAAGGCATTTTCCCCTTGAAAGTCTTGATGACTTCTACATAGCCAGCCTTGTTCAGCTTGTCTATTTGCACACTCAGATTACCTGCCGTCGCTCCTGTCTGTTGTTTCAGATAGCTGAACTCGGCCTCTTCCACTGAAACCAGTATGGACATCACGGCAAGTCTCAGTTCGGAATGTAGTAATGGATTCAATTCTTTGAACATAGGCGCAAAGTTACGATTTTTTTGTTTACGGGCAGCATGATTCAATACATGTCCCGGAATAACCATCATGAAAATAAAGACAGGAGCGAAGATTAATATCTGGTTTGGACCTGGATAAAAAAGGCATCCGATGGAGCTTAACGCTCCCAGTGTGCCGCAAATAGTGACAGTTTTATAACCTACCACCAGTCCTGTTAGTGTAGTCCCCATGCCCATCAGCAGAAGGATTATGAACAGGATGGGAAGTTGCCAGAAAAACATGGCGAGCATGGATATCAGAAAGCCGGTTATGCCGAATACCAACCAAATATAATTGATTACTTTGTCCAAATGAGTCTTGATACCCGGCTGCTGATTACGTGTAGAGAGGTAAGTTCCTGTTCCTGCGATGATAGGGAGTAAGAACCATAGGTATTGCCAATAATAATTCCCGGTAGTTACTACCAGAAACCAGACCAGCAGGCTGACAAAGAGGGTGGTATATCCCCAAAAGAGGAATGGCATGCCACAATTGGTTTCTAGCCTGTTTTTTGTATTCTGAATCATTTGAGCGATGAGTTCCAAACTCTCTTTCTCATTCAATTTTCTTTCTTCCATACTGTTTTTTCTTTTTAGTTTGTGATTGATTAATATTTGATGCTTTTTTCTATGGCTGTCATCAGCAAGCTGATTCCCCAGCCTGCTATCACCCATAGTACCCACCAGTAGTGTGGACTGGTAAACCAGTTTATAGCTATAAGAAACAGGTTTATTACCACATAATAGACTAATGACCAAGTGAGCCAATTCCAAAAATGACGGGCACTTTGCCGGCATGCTGCTTCGATTTGTTCCTGGGTTGGAACTGTCTTTTCGTTGTTTTGGTTTGTTTTCATAGGCTTTATTTCTTACTTATGGTGATATAAAGTTAGTGGTCTGTGCTATACTTTCAGTAGCAAATCTCGGAATAGCTAGTGTGGCGCATGCCAGGATAGTGGCACGCTTCTTGTAAAATATTGTGTTTGTTTTCATTGTTATGATGTTTTATAGGTTGAATGACAAAAGTTTATTTTGCTTAAATACTTTACAAATGTAATATAGTTTATAATATAAACCAAATTATTATAGAACTTTTTTTCAAATAATAATTATCAAGTGTATATGTGCGGTAGAGGGGGAGGTGCAAAATATGTAGTCTTCTTTATGAATTTTACATTCAGACTCTGGTTGGCGCGTACTTGAATAAGGACATTCTTCTCTGCTTTTTCTTTCCTGGAGTTTTTCAGCAGTGGCAATAGTTTTTGAAAACTCACTTGTGTGTTGTGTATATCGTACTGCGTTTTTCGTAGCTGTTTTCCTGTCCATCCCTTGCCCTGCCCTGGCTTGCGGTGTCCGATTGTCCTTCGGGCTTGCTTCTTTTCCGTCTTTTCTTGTTTTTCCGTCTGCTGTTTTCGTATGGGTCCCTTCCTTTTTCCGTCCTTATACGCGCGTGCGAATATTATAATGTGTCTGTCTTTTTCCTCCCGTGTCCTCCGTTATAAAAACATGCTTTGTAACACATCTGTTATTCAGAGTATTACAAAAAAGTTTCAGGAAATCCGGATAATTTTTCCTTCTTATGTTTGCTGGTTATCGTTAAAAGGTCTACCTTTGCATCCGCAATCGAGAGAGATGCGGCACTTCAGACAGTGTGTGACTGACTTGGTGAACCAAACGTAGGAGAGTTTTCCTTGACAGCGGTCTGCACCCAGTATCTTACCTTAGCGGGGCTAAGGGAGCGAGAACGGATAAGACGTGGGGAGGATGGACGTCCCGCCTTTTATGGAAGTTTCGAAAAAAAAACTTTTTCAAAAAAAACTTTCGAAAACATTTGGTGGTTACGATAAAATCTCTTACCTTTGCATCCGCTTTCGGAAACGATGGCAAAACGAAAATGAGAGTTCTTTGAAAGATTTAAGATAAACAAACAAGTAGTACAAGCTGGTGCACCGTATGTAATATATATATGGTGTACGGAAAAAAACAAGAACCGTCAATATTGATATTGATAGATTTGGAATCCTTGAGCAGATTATCAACTGAATAGTTGGAAAAAGATATTATTACAATGAAGAGTTTGATCCTGGCTCAGGATGAACGCTAGCTACAGGCTTAACACATGCAAGTCGAGGGGCAGCATGGTCTTAGCTTGCTAAGGCCGATGGCGACCGGCGCACGGGTGAGTAACACGTATCCAACCTGCCGTCTACTCTTGGACAGCCTTCTGAAAGGAAGATTAATACAAGATGGCATCATGAGTCCGCATGTTCACATGATTAAAGGTATTCCGGTAGACGATGGGGATGCGTTCCATTAGATAGTAGGCGGGGTAACGGCCCACCTAGTCTTCGATGGATAGGGGTTCTGAGAGGAAGGTCCCCCACATTGGAACTGAGACACGGTCCAAACTCCTACGGGAGGCAGCAGTGAGGAATATTGGTCAATGGGCGAGAGCCTGAACCAGCCAAGTAGCGTGAAGGATGACTGCCCTATGGGTTGTAAACTTCTTTTATAAAGGAATAAAGTCGGTATGCATACCCGTTTGCATGTACTTTATGAATAAGGATCGGCTAACTCCGTGCCAGCAGCCGCGGTAATACGGAGGATCCGAGCGTTATCCGGATTTATTGGGTTTAAAGGGAGCGTAGATGGATGTTTAAGTCAGTTGTGAAAGTTTGCGGCTCAACCGTAAAATTGCAGTTGATACTGGATATCTTGAGTGCAGTTGAGGCAGGCGGAATTCGTGGTGTAGCGGTGAAATGCTTAGATATCACGAAGAACTCCGATTGCGAAGGCAGCCTGCTAAGCTGCAACTGACATTGAGGCTCGAAAGTGTGGGTATCAAACAGGATTAGATACCCTGGTAGTCCACACGGTAAACGATGAATACTCGCTGTTTGCGATATACAGCAAGCGGCCAAGCGAAAGCGTTAAGTATTCCACCTGGGGAGTACGCCGGCAACGGTGAAACTCAAAGGAATTGACGGGGGCCCGCACAAGCGGAGGAACATGTGGTTTAATTCGATGATACGCGAGGA
>ENA-OQCF01000041-OQCF01000041.1-human-gut-metagenome-genome-assembly--contig:-NODE-41-length-45225-cov-23.334161_pt1 | contig 45225 bp, 49 predicted proteins | sample MGYA00242756_ERZ504573 | MGnify/ENA primary metagenome ERZ504573 (study PRJEB26092, sample SAMD00036240) | human gut metagenome | host: Homo sapiens | study: EMG produced TPA metagenomics assembly of... | reverse complement strand
GTGGTCACGAGTCGACGGCACACGGTGCCGGAGATCTTGCCTTCCAGCGTGGCGACGTAGGGTCTTCTCGACCTCGTACTTGGGGTGCATGACGTGCTGCGAGAGCTCGCCGTCGTTCGTCATGAGGATAAGACCCTCGGAATCGTAGTCGAGACGGCCCATGTGAAGATGCGCTCGTACTTGTCGCCCACGATGTCGCGCAGCGTGTAGCGGCCCTTCGGGTCGTCCATGGCGGAGAGCACCTTGCGGGGCTTGTTTAGTGCCAGAGTGACGTGGTTCGGATTGACGCGTACGCGCGAACCGTCTACGCGCACCTGCTGCTTATGAGGGTCAACGCGAGTTCCGAGCTCGGTGACCAGTTCACCGTCGACCTCGACACGGCCTTCGGTGATCATGTCCTCGCACTTGCGGCGGGAACCGAATCCCGCTTGGGCAAGCAGCTTCTGGAGTCGAATGGAATTGGAATCGTCTTGCGCTTTCGCAGCGCGGGAATATGCGTTTGGCATCGTTCTCCCAACGTGGCCGGACAGATTCTGTCATCGCAGAGACTGTCGATTTGTATACATACTTCAGAGTTGGCGGACTGGAATCCCAGCCAATCTCAACCTATATATCATACCGCAACGTAGGACTGCTGCTAGACTGGCAACCGTTTGTGCGGGTTCGCCCGTCTTCCGACAGATGAAAAGGAATGAACAATCATGGAAGAAACCAATCAACAGCCGCTGGCTCTGCGCGTGTGCGCCGAATTGGCCGGCAGCTTCCTGCTGTGCTTTGCCATTTACGCCTTCTCCACATGGGGTTCGGCCGTGTATGGCATCAATATCGTGTTCTTCGCGTTGGCTACCGGCTTGGCATATGCCGCAGTCACCGCCATCTTCTCCCGCGTGTCCGGTGGCCAGCTGAATCCGGCCATCACCGTAGCCTCTGTGCTGGTTTCCAAGACGAAAATCCTGGATGGCATCCTCTATGTGATCGCTCAGGTCATCGGTGCCATCGCCGCCGGCTTCGCCGTGGTCAAGCTGCTGCCCACATCCGAGCAGGTAGCTGCCAAAGTGTGGCTGACTCCGGCCGTTAACGGTTTCGAAAACGGCTCCGTGTCTTACTCGCTGCTGACCCAGTATGGCATTACGTTCTCGATTACGCTGGCGATTGTCGTCGAGGTCGTTGCCTCTCTGATTGTCGTTGCCACCGCCATGTCTTCTCTGGGTGATCACGGCGAGTCCTCGGACCGTCATGTCATTGTCATGGGTCTTGCCTATGGTCTGGCCACCGCCATCAGCTACCCGGTTACCGGTGCCGGTCTCAATCCCGCCCGTTCCACCGGCATCGCACTGGCCGCGATGAATGAGGGTCTTACGCAAAATCCGCTGCAGCAGCTGTGGGTATTCTGGATTAGCCCGGTCTTGGCCGCCGCTGTGGTGGCGTTGGTCATGATCATCGCGCAGATGATGACCACTCCCAAAGTGCCGGCTGCCGCCGATCTTCCGCAGACGGATGCCGATGCAAACGCGGACACGCTCGACGATGGCGAATTCTTCGATCAGGCCGCCTCGTCTGATGGCGATTCAGCGGAAAAAGATGTTGCCGAAGAGTCCAAAGAAGCTGAAGTAGGTAATCAGCAGGCCGATTCCCAAGGCGATGCCGATGAAGGAGTCGAACGCCACTGAGCGCACTTTCCATGGGCTTCTGTCCTGAAGAATCAGGCGAACAAGCCCGGTGATGATGGCCGTCACGGCAAGTATGACCGTGGCGGCCATCGTATATCCGAAAGCAACCAGCAGTGTGATGACGGCGACGACGCCGAGTACGCACCATTCAAACCATGGCTTGCCCTCATGTGCTTCGGATACATAGGGATGGTTGTGCATGTTGCGATTCCTTCTGTCGAACGGTTACGTGACCACAATAGCAGGCGAATAGCAAAGGTGGGATTCCGCTTGGACCCGTTGACGGGTCAGGCGGAATCCCACCTTTGTGCGTTTTGGCTGAGCTGCTCCCCTCAGAGAGTCCCGATCAGTGGAAGAAGTGGCGGGTGCCGGTGAGGTACATGGTCACGCCGGCCTTCTTGGCCGCTTCGATGACCTCCTCATCGCGGATGGAGCCGCCAGGCTGCACGATGGCCTTGACGCCCGCGTCGATAAGCACCTGGCACCATCGGCGAACGGGAAGAACGCATCGGATGCCGCGACCGCACCGGTGGCGCGATCGGCACCATCGGCCAGCGTGTTGGCGCGCTCGACGGCCAAATGGCAGGAGTCCACGCGGTTGACTTGGCCCATGCCGATGCCAACCGTGGCCTGGTCGTGGGCCAGCAGGATGGCGTTGGACTTCACGCAGCGGATTGCACGCCATGCGAACACGAGGTCCTTCAGCGTGTCAGCGTCGGCGGCCTCGCCGGCCACGAGCTTCCAGGCGTCCGGATCGTCGCCGACGGCGTTGATCAGATCAGTGTCCTGCACAAGCAGGCCGCCATCGATCTGGCGGATGGCCTCGTGGCCCTTCGGCGGCTCGGCCACCTCGAGGATGCGCAGGTTCTTCTTCTTGGTCTGCAGCAGTTCGAGCGCGGCCGGCTCATAGTCGGGGGCGACGATGACTTCGGTGAAAATCGGGCGCACGCTTTCGGCCATCTCAAGGGTGACCTTGGAGTTGCAGGCGATCACACCGCCGTAGGCGCTCATCGGGTCGCAGGCGTGAGCCTTCTTGTGGGCCTCGGCCGCGGTCGCGCCGATGGCCAGACCGCACGGATTGTTGTGCTTGACTACGGCCACGGCAATGGCGGGAGCCATATCCCATACGGTGCGCCAGGCGGCGTCCGCGTCCACGTAGTTGTTGTAGCTCATCGGCTTGCCGCCGAGCTGCTCGGCGTGGGTGAAACCGGTCTGGTTGAGCGGGTCGATGTAGAGGGCGGCCTGCTGGTGGGAGTTCTCGCCGTAGCGCAGGGTGTGCGCACGATCCCAGGTGCGGGTGAACTGGGCCGGGAACTTGGCGGGATCGACTTCAGTGCCTGATCGTCCTTGTCCACCTCGACGGCGTCCAGAGAGGCCGGCTTGGGCCAGTGCTTGGCGGTCCACTCGTTGATGGTGGCGTCATAGGCGGCGGTGTGCGCGAAGGCCTTGGCGGCAAGCCACTTGCGCTCGTCCAAGGAGAAGCCGGTGCCGTCGGCCACGCGGGAGGCGACCAGTGCATAATCGGCCGGGTCGGTGACGATGGCCACGGTGGCGTGGTTCTTGGCCGCGCCGCGCACCATGGAGGGACCGCCGATGTCGATCTTCTCGATGGTATCGGCCTCGTTGGCGCCGGAGCGCACGGTGTCGGCGAACGGGTACAGGTTGACGACCACCAGGTCGAACGGCTTGATGCCGAACTCCTCGAGCTGCTTGGCGTGTTCGGGGTTGGTCATATCAGCCAGAATGCCGGCGTGAATGTACGGGTGCAGCGTCTTGACGCGGCCGTCGAGGCATTCGGGGAATCCGGTGACATCGGACACCTCGGTTACCTTGACGCCCAGTTCGGCAAGCTTCTTGGCGGTCGAACCAGTGGAAACAACTTCGGTGCCGGCCTTCACGAACGCTTCCGCGAGTACTTCGATGCCTTCCTTATGAAAGACCGAGACCAGTGCTCGACGTATCGGTCGGTTCGTGTTTGTCATCCTGTTCCTCCTTGGATTCTTGTGGTTGTGACGCTAGGAACCGCGCCTGATGAACGGTGGCGGTCTTCGATGTCGCGGCGGTGGTGCGGGAATCCTTGATTCTCTCAACCAACCAGACTATCGGAAAAACGAGCGCTATGCCAATCAGCGCGAGCAGCCATGCCGCGGTAAGTCCCAGTGCGGTCGAATGACCGACGACTCTGGTGGAGGCCATGACGTCGACGCCTATGTGAGCAAGACGATGATCGCCAAGCGATCCATTGGACAGAGCGAACAGCAATGTGGATGCCAGTGAGATCAGCATCGCGCTCAGGCAGAATGCCCCGGCGGAGTAGATCAGCGAAACCAGTACCGGGCCGCGGGTGGACGTATTCCGTACATTCAACGGTCTGCAGGCGAATCCTTGCGGTAGGAATACAGCCAGCAGGCCCACGAGCGCAGCGATGGCGAGAGGCGCGTTCAAGGCAACGGTACGCCATAGTTCACTGCTGACCGGTTCGGGCAGAATACCGAATACCGGAATTGCAGGAAGCTCTTTGGATTGGCCGAGCCATAATGTGAAACTGGCCAAATCACCGATGGCGAATCCGCCGCCGAAGAGCCAGGAAACAGCCCAGAGCATGACGTTGGGTAGCCAGATCAGCATGGCGACGGTGGTGAGAATTCGTGAACCGGTTTCCATCCCGGACAATTCGAACAACGATACGACAGCGGCATGGTTGCGTACCGACCATACGATGACGGTAATCAATCCAATTGCCAGATATATGCTCAGTATCGCGACGGCCAAGGCGACGCCGATTTTCAGGCAGTGGCGTATGTCCGCCGGCACCTGCTTGCGAGTCCAGTCCCTGAATGCTCGCATTTTGGCTGATTCCGGTACGGCTGCGCATAGGAAACCGATCGAGAATACGATGGCTGCTTTCAGCAACACCAGCCACTGGTCATCGACAAGACCTAGGTGCACGGATTGCCGGAATGCCTCGTTCAACCCGAGCCAAACAATCAATCCGGCAACATACGCATGCGGCCCGTATGCTTTGATTCGCATGATGAGTGCATTGATCAGCCATATCAGCAGTATGGTCAACAGCAATGGCGTAATGGTGAGGGTGAACGAATCGGTTCTAAAGCCCGATCCCTCACTCAGAAGCACAACGGCCTGTGTCAGCGAGGTTGTGCCGACGGTGAGATTGTCGCCGCCCTCTTCCATAGAGACGACCAATAACATCAGCGCTGTATAGCAGCCTAATGCAACGGCATAGATGGCCATGGATGCGAGGGCGACTATGGCTCCCCGCACCCATTGGCGAATCACGGCTTTCATCACGATTGGTTGGAACCGATCAGTCGATGTTGGCCTTGGCGAGTACGTCACGCATGATTTCGGCGGCCTGGCCCGGGGTCTTGCCCACGGGGATGCCCGCCGCCTCGAGCGCGTTCTTCTTGTCCTGGGCGGTGCCTTGCCTCCGGAGACGATGGCGCCGGCGTGGCCCATCTGCTTGCCTTCGGGGGCGGTGAAACCGGCGATGTAGGCGACAACCGGCTTGGTCATGTGCTCCTTGGCCCATGCGGCGGCGTCCTGTTCGGCGAAGCCGCCGATTTCGCCGATCATCATGACAGCCTTGGTGTCGGGGTCGGCTTCGAATGCCTGCAGGGCTTCCAGCAGCGTCGTGCCGACGATCGGGTCGCCGCCGGCGCCGAGACATGCGGTGAAGCCGATATCGGACAATTCGCCCATGAGCTGGTAGGTGAGGGTGCCGGATTTGGAGACCAGTCCGAGCGGGCCGCGGCCGACGATGCCGTCGGGGATGATGCCCAGATTGACGCCGGGGTTGCCGAGCGTGATGAGACCAGGGCAGTTCGGTCCGATGATGCGCACGCCCTTCTTGAGCGCCAGTTCGACGAAGTATGCGGAATCGGCCACCGGAATGCCTTCAGTGATGACCACGATGAGTTCGATGCCGGCTTCGACGGCTTCGACCACGGCGGACTTGGCGAACTTCGGCGGCACGAACACCACGCTGGCCTTGGCGCCGGTGGCTTCACGTGCTTCGCCGCAGGTGGCGAACACGGGGATGTCCGCGTCGGCACCGTTCTTGGCACCGGGGAAGGTGACGGATGTGCCGGCCTTGCGCGGGTTCACGCCGCCGACGATATTGGTGCCGGCCTTGAGCATGCGAGCCGTATGGGTCATGCCCTGATGGCCGGTCATGCCCTGGACGATAACGGGAGCGCCGTCTTCGATGAACAGCATCAGCGAACCTCCTTGGACTGGGTCGCCTCACCGGCGAGCTGCGCGGCCTTGGCTGCCGCGCCTTCCATGGTTTCGGACACATGGATATTCGGGTTATTGGCGGAGGCGAGGATATGCAGACCCTCGGCGGCGGCGTTGCCATCGAAGCGCACAACGATCGGCTTGGAACCGCCGAGCTTGGCGACCGCTTCGAGGATGCCGTTGGCGACTTCCACGCAGGAGGTGATGCCGCCATAGACATTGATGAACACGGATTCGACCTGAGGGTCGGACAGTACGATCTCCAGGCTTTCGGCCATGACGGCTGCGGAGGCGCCGCCGCCGATGTCCAGGAAGTTGGCGGGCTTGATGTTGGTGCCCTGTTCCTCGCCAGCGCCGGAGACGGCATCCAGGGAACTCATGACGAGTCCTGCACCGTTGCCGATCACACCGACCTCGCCGTGCAGGTGCACGTAGTGCAGGCCGTGTTCGCGGGCGCGCTGTTCGAAGGGGTCGGGAACGATGGGATCCACGAAACGCGCCCAGCCGTCATGGCGGAAGGAGGCGTTGTCATCCAAGGAGATCTTGCGTCCAAGGCGCTCAGCTGCTTGGTGGATTCGTCATCCGGGTCGCCGATCTTGGCGAGCGGATTGATTTCCACGAGCGTGGCGTCGTTGTCTTTGAAGCAGCGCCACATCTTGAGCAGAATCTGTGCGGCCTGATCGACGTCCGCGTGGTAGAAGCCGATGCTCTGTGCCATTTCGGTGGCAGCGGCCAGGTCGAAATCGCCGAGCGCATCGATGTGCAGGCGCTTGACGGCCTCCGGATGTTCCTTGGCGATTTCCTCGACTTCGGTGCCGCCGTTGGCGGTGGCCAGCACGTCGAAGTCGCGCGAGGTGCGGTCCACGGAGATGGACACGTAGTATTCGTGCAGGATGTTCTTGGCTTCGGCCACAAGCACGCCGGAAACCTTGTGCCCGTGGATGGTCATCGGCAGGATGGACTCGGATTCAAGAATCGCCTCGTCGCGGTTATGGGCGATCTTGACGCCGCCGGCCTGACCACGATGACCGATCTTGACCTGCGCCTTGATTACGCAGGGATAGCCGATTTTGTCCGCCGCTTCAGCGACTTCATGGGAGTTCTGGGCAAAGATGGCGTCCGGGGTGGGAATGTCCTGTTCCTCGAGCAGCTGACGCGCCTGGTATTCGTAAAGATCCATCGATCCTTCCCTGACTATGTAATTGGTCCGCATGTAACTGTACACAGTACATGCCGGACCTTGAAAACTGACTGTACGTTGGGTGAGACGAAATCTCAGGCCGGCATCGCGATCAGCGAGCTGCTGGGCTTGCCGTCGAGCTTATCCAGACCGTCGAGGCCATCGAGCCGCATCACGAAACTGAAGCCCACCACGGTGCCACCGGCCTTTTCGATAAGGTCGGTGGCGGCTTTGGCGGTGCCGCCCGTGGCGATGAGGTCATCGACGATGAGCACTCGCTTCCCTGCCTGTACGGCGTCGGTTTCGATTTCGACACTGGCCGTGCCGTATTCGAGGTCATAGGATTCACCGATGGTTTCAGGCGGCAACTTGCCGGCCTTACGCACGGCGATGAAACCCTTGCCCAAATGGGCGGCCATGGCCGGGCCGAACAGGAACCCGCGCGATTCGAGACCGGCAATGGAGTCGAATTCGCTCGGGGACACCGGCAGGGCCTCTTCAAGTGCTTTGAGCAGAATCTTCAAGCCCTTGGGGTCGGCGAGCACTGGCATGAAATCACGGAAGATGATGCCTTCCTTGGGAAACCCCGGTACGGAACGCACCAAGGACACCAGATATTCGGCGTCCTGTTGCCCTACCTTGCTCAATGCGTCGATGGTGATGTCCGACTGTGCCATAGTGCTCGCCCCTTTTATGCCTTTGCGATGCGATACGCGGATGGTGCTACCGAATCGAACAGCTTACTTCGTCTTGGTTTCGTTGTCGTCACCGGTCTCGTCAGCGGTGTCTTCCTCGGACACGACGGACGCCTCGATCGGAACCTGACCAGCCTCATCGTTAGCCGGAGCCTCGGTGTCTTCGTCGGGCAGCGGGTTGCCGTTCTCGTCGACCTCATCATCGGACACATAGGCCGGGCGGATGTACTCACGGGCGATGGCATTGAAGCCGAAACGCAGCTTGGAGCCTTCGGAGTCGATGACGATCTCCTCATACTGCTCGTCGACTTCGACGACCTTGCCGATCACCTGGCCGATGGTGATGACCTCGGTGCCGGGCTGCAGATTGCGACGGAAGTCCTGCTTCTCCTGCTGTTGCTGCTTGGCCTTCTTGGACTGCCACCACATCATGCCGCCGAACACGACGACGATCACGATGAGCATAATGCACTGTTCCACGAAACAACTCCTTCAAACGAGCGACATTGACGAAACGCTGCCGAGTGTGCAAACAGGAGAAAGTCTAGAAGAGCTTGCTGACATCATCTTTGGGCGTAATCCCCAAATGCTGCCATGCCTTCTCGGTAGCCACACGGCCTTTGGGCGTGCGAATCATAAAACCTTCGCGCACGAGATACGGCTCGCACACGGTTTCCACGGTTTCCGATTCCTCGCCCACCATGGCCGCCAGATTGTTCAGGCCCACGGGTCCACCGTTGAAGTTGCGCACGATGGCATTGAGCACGGCGATGTCCAGCCGGTCGAGGCCTTCGGAGTCGATCTGGTACAGGGCCAGCGCCTCCTTGACGTCGTCCGGCCGCACCACAATCAGGTCGTGGACGATGGCCCAGTCGCGTACACGGCGTAGCAATCGGTTGGCGATACGCGGCGTGCCGCGCGAACGCAACGCAAGCTCATGAGCGGAACCCGTATCAAGGTTTACGCCCAGTACGTTGGCCGAACGTTCGATGAGCTTTTCCAGCTCCTCGTGCGGATAGAAGTCGAGATGTGCGGTGAAGCCGAAGCGTGCGCGCAACGGGCTTGGCAGCATACCTTCGCGCGTGGTGGCACCGATGACGGTGAATCGCGGCAGGGTCAGCGGGATGGAGCTTGCGCCCGGGCCTTTGCCGACCATCACATCGACGCGGAAGTCCTCCATCGCGATATACAGCAGCTCTTCGGCGGCGCGCGGCAGACGATGGATCTCGTCGATGAACAGCACTTCGCCGACGTCGAGGGAGCTCAGAATCGAAGCAAGATCACCGGCATGCTGAACCGCAGGGCCGGAAGTCACGCGAATCGGCACTTCAAGCTCATTGGCAACGATCATGGCCAACGTGGTTTTGCCCAAGCCAGGAGGGCCGGCGAGCAGAATATGGTCCGGTGGCACATCGCGTTTGCGGGCCGCGTCCAGGAACAGTTGCAGCTGGGCCTTGAGCCGTGGCTGTCCGATAAAGCCTCCGAGAACATGGGGGCGCAGCTCCTCGTCGCTGACCGGCTCGTTGCCGATCGGCTGGGAGGAGACCATGCGCAGCGACTCTTCGTTGGCACCGGTGTTGGAGCTCCGTAATCCGTTGTCTCGCTCATCAGCGGCCCCTATCCATCAGCGCCAAAGCCAGACGTAGCACACGCGGCACATCGTCGGTGGCAAGCGGCGTGGGAATGTCGTTTTCGGCGCAAGCCTCGGCAACGGCCTGCTGGGCGTCCTGCTGACGCCAGCCAAGCGAAATCAGTCCTTCGACAACCTGTTCCGTACCGGTATCCACCGGAGACTTGGATGTTGCCGCCTGAGCGGAAGCACCCTCGATCTGACTCAAATCAATAGAGCCCTTAAGCTCGAGGATGATCTTCTGTGCGCCCTTCTTACCCAGCCCCGGAGCCTTGGCCAGCGCGGTGGCGTCGTTGTCGGCGATGGCGTGGGCCAACTGACTCGGCGTCAGTGTGGAGAGTAACGATTGGGCCACTTTAGGCCCAATGCCGGAGACCTTGATGAGTTGTAGGAAGGTTTTCTTGGCGTCCCGATCCAGGAATCCATGCAGGGTAATGGCATCCTGAGAGAGGTTCATATAGGTGAAGACGCGGGTGTCTTGCCCGGCGTGCAGACGGCTCAGGTCGGTGGCGGACATGCGCACTTCGTAGCCCACTCCCCCAACATCAATCAATGCGGTATCGGTTTCGACCGATTCAACCCGCCCGGTCAGCATGCCGATCATACAGGTACTCCTTCAGCGCTCCAGGATTCAAGACTCGAACAACTGTTCGAAAGTATACTACATGCCTCGGTCGTGGTTGATGCGGCGGCGCGTGGAGTTCTGTGCGGCCTCAGCCCACTGGCGTTGCGCGGCGGTCAGATGTTGTTCGCGTTCGCCGCCCTGCAATGCGCCTGCCGGGCGCAGCGCATGGCAAATGGCCAAAGCCAAGGCATCGGCGGCATCGGCGGGAGTCGGCATTTTGGTGAGGTTCAAAATACGTGTCACCATACGCTCCACCTGAATCTTCTGCGCCTGCCCGTTACCGGTGATAGCCAGCTTGGCTTCGGTAGGCGTATGCAACGCCACGGGAATATTGCGTTGCGCGGCGGCGAGCATGGCGAGGCCGGCGGCCTGTGCGGTACCGAGTACGGTGTTGCGGTTGGATTGTGCGAACACTCGTTCGATGGATACGGCATCGGGTGCGAAGCGATCCATTTTCTCGGACAGGCCGTTGTAGATGGCCAGTAGACGCAGATCCTGGGTGATATCCGGTGAGGACCGCACCACGTCCACGTGAATAAACGAAAGCCGGCGGTGCTCGCCGGCTTCGATCACGCCGACCCCGCAACGTGTGAGCCCGGGGTCGACGCCAAGGATAATCACGAGGATTACTCCTCGTCGAGCTGGGCCATCACCTCGTCGGAAGCGGTCCAGTTGGAGTAGATGTTCTGCACATCGTCGAGGTCATCGAGGTTGTCGATGAGCTTGGACACCTTGCGGGCATCGTCGAGGCTCAACTCGACCTCGTTCTTCGGCTGCATGACCTGGTCGGCGGAATCGTAGTCGAAGCCGGCGTCCTGCAGAGCCTTGCGCACGGTGAACAGGTCGGACGGACCGGTCACAACGGTGAACACTTCACCGTCATCGGTAACGTCCTCGGCACCGGCTTCGGCGGCGGTTTCGAACAGCTTGTCGAAGTCCACGCCCTCGGACGGCACCACAATCTGGCCCTTGCGCTCGAAGTTGAAGGACACGGAGCCGGAGGTGGCCAGAGAGCCGTTGCCCTTGGTCAGGGTGGAACGGACTTCGGCGGCCGCACGGTTGCGGTTGTCGGTCAGGCATTCGATGATGAGGCCAACGCCGGCAGGAGCGTAGCCTCGTAGACGATGTCTTCGTAGTTGGCGGCACCATCTTCAGCACCGGCACCACGCTTGACGGCGCGAGCGATGTTGTCGGCCGGCATGGAGGCCTTCTTGGCCTTGTAGATGGCATCGTACAGGGACGGGTTGCCGTCCGGGTCGCCGCCGCCGAGGCGGGCGGCGATTTCGATGTTCTTGATGAGCTTGGCGAAGAGCTTGCCGCGCTTGGCGTCGATGGCGGCCTTCTTGTGCTTGGTGGTCGCCCACTTGGAATGACCTGACATAATGCTCCTAGCAATTATTGAAACGGATGATGTCAAACGAAACGATTGTAGGCCGTTAATCAGACATACCCGTAATGTTTCCGATGATTGTCTTATTGCGCGTACCGATAAAACCGGTTGCGCGGGTGCCGCACCCGGTCAGGCAAGCGGCAAATGATACTGCGGGGCCAGCTGTTCGAATGCCTGGGCATAGGCGTCTCGCTGGTCGGACAGCAGAATCGGCATGGTACGCGTCTGGGCGACGATGGGCATGAAGTTCGCATCGCCATTCCAACGCGGCACCACATGCTGGTGCAGGTGCGCGGCGACTCCGGCACCCGCGACCTCGCCCTGATTGATGCCGATGTTGTATCCGTCCGGACGGGAGACGGTCTCCATCACCTTCATGGCGAGGGTGGTGGCCTTCTCGAATTCGAACAGTTCGGCATCGTCGAGTTCGGTGATGAATCCGACGTGACGGTACGGGCAAATCATGAGATGCCCGACATTGTATGGGTAGAGGTTCATGATGGCGAACACGTGCGTGCCACGCCAGGCGATGAGGCCGTCTTCGTCGGATTTTTTGGGTCCGGCGCAGAACGGGCATTCCTTCGTCTTGGGCTTGGTTGGGCGATCCTCGCTGTTGCGCAGCACATAGGTCATGCGCTGCGGAGTCCACAGTCGTTCGACCGTGTCCTCCTGAGGCGGAAAGTCCGCCGGATTATCGACACGCACGTCAGTCATTTTCGCACCCTTTCTTGGCTCCCCTCTCTGAGGGGAGCTGTCCGTGAAACGGACTGAAGGGAGTGCGAGCCATGCAGGACTCCCCTCAGTCGCCTACGGCGTCAGCTCCCCTCAGAGAGGGGAGCCAGTACCATTCACATCACTCAGCCACAGCAGCGTTGAAGTCGTCGGCGGAGTTCACCTGGACGCGCTTCTTGATGACGGTGAGAATCTGCTCGCGAGCAGTGTCCACCGGCACACCGTTGAGCTGGCTGCCGTCGCGGAAGCGGAAGCTGACCGCGTTGTTGTTCATGTCTTCCTCACCGACGATGAGGATGAACGGCACCTTGGACTTGGAGGCGTTGCGAATCTTCTTGCCGAAGCGATCGTCGGAGTAGTCGATCTCGCAACGGACCATCTCATCTTCAAGGGACTTGACGAAGCCGGCCAGATGCGGGGCAAACTCGTCGGCAACCGGCACGCCGAGCACCTGCACGGGGGCCAGCCACGCCGGGAAGGCACCTGCGTAGTGCTCGAGCAGCACGGCGAAGAAGCGTTCGATGGAGCCGAACAGGGCGCGGTGAATCATCACCGGGCGCTGGTGGGTGCCGTCCTTCGCGATGTACTCGAGCTGGAAGCGCTCCGGCAGGTTGAAGTCGAGCTGGATGGTCGAGACCTGCCAGGTGCGGCCGATGGCGTCGCGGGCCTGCACAGAGATCTTCGGGCCGTAGAAGGCGGCGCCGCACGGATCGTCGACGAGCTCGAGGTTGGATTCCTTGGCGACCTCGGCGAGCGTGTTGGTGGCCTCCTCCCAGATCTCGTCGGAGCCGACGTACTTGTTCGGGTCCTTGGTGGACAGCTCGAGGTAGAAGTCGGTCAGGCCAAAGTCCTTGAGCAGGTTCAGCACGAAGGTGAGCAGGCTGGTGAGCTCGTCCTTCATCTGCTCGCGGGTGCAGTAGATGTGGGAGTCGTCCTGGGTGAGGCCGCGCACGCGGGTCAGGCCGTGGACCTCGCCGGACTTCTCGTAGCGGTACACGGTGCCGAACTCGAAGAGGCGCAGCGGCAGCTCACGGTAGGAGCGCTGACGCGACTTGAAGATGAGGTTGTGCATCGGGCAGTTCATCGGCTTGAGGTAGTAGTCGGCGCCCGGCTTGGTGATGTTGCCGTCCGCGTCCTTCTCCTCGTCGAGGTGCATGGGCGGGTACATGCCGTCCTTGTACCAGTGCAGGTGGCCGGAGGTCTCGTACAGGCCGCCCTTGGTGATGTGCGGGGTCTGCACGAAGCTGTAGTGGTGCTTGCGGTGCATCTCACGGGAGTAGTCCTCCATAGCGTTGATCACGGCGGCACCCTTCGGGTGGAACACGGCCAGGCCGGGGCCAATTTCATCCGGGAAGGAGAACAGGTCCATCTCGGCGCCGAGCTTGCGGTGATCGCGCTTGGCGGCTTCTTCCAGGCGGGTCTGGTAGGCCTTGAGGTCTTCCTTGGTGGCCCATGCGGTGCCGTAGACGCGCTGCATGGTCGGGTTCTTCTCGGAACCACGCCAGTAGGCGGCGGCGGAACGCTCGATCTTGAAGGCCTTGATGTAGCGGGTGTTCGGCAGGTGCGGGCCGCGGCACAGGTCCTTCCAAACCACATTGCCATCACGGTCTACGTTGTCGTAGAAGCTGAGCTCCTTTTCGGAGATCTCGGTGGCGGCGGCCGGGTCGAGGTGTGCTTCCTTGTCTTCGATCAGTTCGATCTTAAAGGGCTGGTCGGCCTCTTCCTTCAGAGCCTCTTCCTCGGTCACGGAACGACGGCGGAAGGACTGGGAGGACTTGATGATGCGCTGCATGCGCTTCTCGATGTCCTTGAGGTCGTTCGGGGTGAAGGGCTGGTCGACCTGGAAGTCGTAGTAGAAGCCGTCCTTGATGACGGGGCCGACGCCGAGCTTGGCGTTCGGGTAGACTTCCTGCACGGCCTGGGCCATGACGTGGGTGGCCGAGTGACGCATGATTGCGAGGCCGTCTTCGGAGTCGAGGGCGATGGGGTCGACGGTGTCGCCATCGTTCAGCGGCGTGTACAGGTCACGGTTCTCGCCGTTGATCTTGACCGCGATGATGTTCTTGTCTTCCGCGAACAGTTCTACGCCGGTGGTGGTTGCTTCCACCTCCTTCGCTTCGCCGTTGACGGTTATGGAGATGGTAGCTTGCGCATGATTTGTCCTTTGCTATCGGGGCCCGCGGTACTAATGTGCAGGCCTGGACTGGTTAATCAACGTAGGACACGATAGGTTGGGCGTGCGACAAATACCACCAGCATCTGAACCAATACGAAAAAACCTCGCCGAAGCGAGGTTTCGTTGTGGAGCGGACAACGGGACTCGAACCCGCGGTCTCAACCTTGGCAAGGTTGCGCTTTACCAACTAAGCTATGTCCGCAAAGGAATCCGCCGTGAGAAGCGGAATCCAGTGGGCGATGTAGGAATCGAACCTACGACCCCTTCGGTGTGAACGAAGTGCGCTAGCCGCTGCGCCAATCGCCCGAATATTCGGTTCTTTAGTTATATCCAGTCGAATTGCTTCGACTTTCGTGGGCGATACAAGATTCGAACTTGTGACCCCTTCCGTGTCAGGGAAGTGCGCTACCACTGCGCCAACCGCCCGGGTCATATTTCATTCCATTGAATTGCTTCGCTGGTCTGAGAGGTGGGTACGAGAGTCGAACTCGTCTATACGGCTTTGCAGGCCGCTGCCTAACCGCTTGGCTAACCCACCGTAAGGTCTGTCAACTCACGGACCTAGAGCGGACAACGGGACTCGAACCCGCGGTCTCAACCTTGGCAAGGTTGCGCTTTACCAACTAAGCTATGTCCGCGTGTGTTTCCTTGGCGAGGTCTCCCTGCCGAAGCACGAGTGTTTACTATACTCACATGCGTGTAGTTCGTCCAGCTGCGGCGTGTCGCCTGTAATTGCATACTCTCGCTTATGGCTAAAGCGTGCGCTTCGGGCAATGAACTCCAGTTACTCTAGAGGTATGAGTGAAGCAGCGAAGGACACCGGCGCAGTATTGATCGCCGCATTCGAGGGATGGAATGATGCCTGTCAGGCGGCGACGAACGCGGTGCGCCATCTGGTCAAGCGATATGAGTCCCGCGAGATTCGTCATATTAGATGTGATGATTTCTATGACTATCAGGTTGCCCGTCCTATGCTGTGCCATGTTTCGGGTCGCACCAATCTTATCTGGCCACAGACCACGTTCTACGACATCACGTTGGACGCAGGCAAGCGTATCTATGCGCAGATCGCCCCCGAACCAAACTATCGGTGGAAGGAATACTGTAGCCAGAGTCTGGCCATTGCCGATGAGCTGGATGTCAATCGGATCATTACGTTAGGTTCGATGTTCTCCGATTGCCCGCATACCCGTCCGTTGCCCATCGCCGTCAGCGACGGAGACTGTCAATGCGAAGGAGACCGGTCGTATAACGGCCCGGTGGGCATTCCTACCGTTTTGGATGTGGCCGCCGCGCAGCAAGGTTTTGCTCATTCCTCGATGTGGGTGTCCATCCCCCAATATTTGGGCAGCGACGAATGCTCTGCCGGCACTATACGATTGCTGGATGCGTTGGGCAAGTATATCGGCTTCATCTTCGATACGGCAGACCTGAAGCAGAAAGCCGAACAGTGGAAGGCGCAGGCATCGATACTGGTTCGTTGCAATGACCAGCTTCATGATTATGTGGAGCATTTGGAGCACGACTACGACTTGCAGCAGAAAGCCGAGGCGGAGGCTTCATTGGGAGCGCCCCAGGCTGAACAACTAGTCAAAGAAGCGGAAGCGTTTCTACGCCAGATGGGCAATTAGCCTATATACACAATATCCCGCTGACGGGAGCTGGCTCGCGTAGCGAGACTGAGGGTGGTTCTGCTGGCATATTCCAGTGACCACCCTCAGTCAGCTTCGCTGACAGCTCCGCCGGCGGGAGCACCATTAATATTGAGTCGCCTATCGACCCGTCTTATGCCGCAGCCACCACGGAGGGATCGATGGCCGGCAGCACGCCCACAATCAGCAGCAAGGCGACGACCACAGCCAAACCGATGCGGTAGATGGCGAAGGCCTTATAGGAGAAGTTCGATACGAACTTCAGGAATCCGATGATCACGATGTAGCCGAGTACGAAGCTGATGACCATGGCTACGAGGGTCGGCCCCCAGCCGGGGAACATCGCATCGGTTTTGTAGTTCTTCACGGCCTTGATGGCTTCGAGCAAACCTGAGCCGAACACCGCGGGGATGGCCATCAGGAAGCTCAGATGCACAGCGGCCTCACGCGTGTAGCCCAGTGCGCGACCGACGGTGATGGTGCCGCCGGAGCGGGACACACCAGGAATCAGCGCCATGGACTGGCCCAAACCGAAGAGGAATGCATCACGATACGTCATATCATTCATGGTTTTGTTCTGGCGAGCTTGGCATCCACCATCCACAGCAGAATGCCGAATACCAACAGCACGGTTACCGTAATCCACAGGTTGCGCAACGAGGTTTCGATGACGTTCTGCAGAGTGAAGCCGAGGATGATAATCGGAATCGAGCCGACGATAATGTTCCAGCCGAGTGTGGCGTAATTGTCGCCGCGGCCCATGCGGGCCTTCCAATCCTTGCCGTTCTTGCCGAACAGGCAGCTGAACCAGTGAGTAAGGATATTGATGATGTCGTGACGGAAATACAGAATCACCGCAAGTTCGGTGCCGATTTGGATGATGGCGGTAAACGCCGCACCGGGATCAGAGCCCAGCATCAAATCGCCGAAAATACGGATATGCGCGCTGGAGGACACTGGGAGATATTCGGTCAGCGCCTGAACGATGCCGAGAATGATCGCTTGGAAAAAATTCATGACCCCTCGTGATTTCTAAGTATTTGATGTGTTATGACGATGAACACCCTACCCAAGGGGGTGTAGAACAACACTAAGAATCGGTAACATCCACGGCTTCTACAATGAAAGTGGATATAGTACGTAAGCGACGAAGGGAGCATTATGGCCACGTATCGCAAAAGCAGGGCATTCGCACCGGAAGGATTCTTCGAATGCGAGGGTCGAGGACTCGAATGGTTGGGAGCGGCTCATGCGCAAGGCGGCCCGCGCGTGGTGCAGGTATACGGCTGGGGCAAGGATTATCTGGATATCGAACGTGTGGGTAGCGCGTCCCCCACGCCTCAGGCGGCACGAGCTTTTGGCGCGGCTCTGGCCCGTATGCATGATGCGGGTGCCAAGTATTTCGGGTCTGCGCCTGACGGATATAACGGCACATGCTATTTCGGACCATTGCAGGACCCGGTGAAAATGGATACCGGCGAGTGGACCGACCCGATCAGCTATTTCGCTGATGGACGTCTGCGCCCGATGGTCAACCTTGGTGTGAAACGTGGCGAGCTGGATAAGCGCGATGTCGAGTTGACTGAGCGTGTGATTGAAGCGCTGCCGGATCTGATGGGCCGCGCCGCGGCCGACAAGCCGGCGCGCATCCACGGTGATCTGTGGAGCGGCAATGTGATGTGGACCGCCGATTCCGGGCAGTCCGAGGCCGTGCTCATCGACCCGGCGGCACATGGCGGTCATCGCGAGGAGGATCTGGCTATGCTGCACCTGTTCGGTATGAGCTATCTGAGCGAAATCACCGAGGGCTACCAGTCCGTGCATCCGTTGAAGGCCGGATGGCAGGAGCGCATCACGCTCTGGCAGCTCTACCCCATCGCCGGCCACTGCGTCTTCTTCGGCGGCGGCTACGTCAACGAATACCGCTCCATGTGCCGCTCCCTGCTGAAGTAACAGACTTGGCTCCCCTCAGAGGGGGAGCAAGAACGCATCCGCTCTCAGCTCAGTGCGTCCTTCAACTTGCTGAAGAAACCTTTCTTTTGGCCGGCCTGTGGACGGGATGCCTGGGAGACGTGCGTGGCGCCTGAATCGTGCGAGGCGGCGAACTGTTCGATGAGGCCACGCTCGGTTTCGTTGAGCTTGGTGGGGATAAGCACATTGACGTGGGCGATGAGGTTGCCGCGCTCGTCCTTGTTGCGGATGTTCGTGACGCCCAGTCCCTTAAGCGTCACCGTGTCCTCAGTCTGGCAGCCGGCCGGGATGGACACGGTCTTCTCACCATCGAACGTATCAATGGACAGATCGTGGCCGAGCACGGCCCAGCTCATCGGCACCTGAATCCAGCAGTGCAGGTCGTCGCCATCGCGGGTGAACTGCTTATCCGCCTTGATGCGGATGTCGATGTACAGGTCGCCGGCAGCGCCGCCGCCCTCACCCACTTCGCCCTGGTTGGCCAACCGCAGACGCGCGTTGTCGTTGATGCCGGCGGGCACGGTGACGCCCACGGTACGCGTGGTGCGCACACGGCCGTGGCCCATGCAGCTGGGGCACGGGTTCTGGATGATGGTACCGTGGCCCTCGCAACGTTCGCAGGGGGCGGAGGTCATCATCTGGCCGAGCATGGTGCGCACGACCTTCTGCATGAATCCCTGTCCGTGGCAGTCGGGGCAGGTGACCGGCTGTGCGCCGCCCTGGGCGCCGGAGCCACCGCACTCCTGGCACAGGGAGAACGTGCTGATCTTGACGTGCGCGGTGCCGCCGAACACGGCGGTCTTCAGGTCGATGGACGCGGAGGCCAGGGCGTCGCGGCCGGGCTGGGTACGCGGCACCGGGCCCTGTGAGCCACCGCCGAACGCGGAACCGAAGAACGTGGAGAACACGTCGCTCATATCGCCGAAGCCCGCCCCGGAGAAGCCGCCGGCACCGGCGTTCGGGTTGTTCGGGTCGACTCCCGAATCATACATACGGCGTTTGTCCGGATTGGACAGCACATCGTAGGCGTTGTTCACTTCCTTGAACTTGTCCTCGAACTCAGGGCCCGCGATGTCGGGGTGGTACTTACGGCTGAGCTTGCGGTATGCTTCTTGATCTCGTCGTCACTGGCGCCGCGTTCCACACCCAGCGTCTCGTAATAATCTGCCACTTGATTGATCCTTTGTGTTCGTTTGGTCTGCGGGTCATTGTGCCACAGACGGCGGTCAGTCTTGGGTCCGGCCCTCGGAGAGGAAGGCGGTCAAATATCTGGCTACGGCCCTGACGGCGGCCATAGTGGCCGCGTAGTCCATGTGGGTCGGCCCTATGGAGCCGACGAAGGCGATGGGTTCCGTGTCGTTCGTCTGGCTCTCCGTCTCGGATTCGGTTTCGGGTTCGCCTACGGGATCGTTCCCCGCCGGTTCGCCCGCCGCTCCGCTGCGCCCATAGCCACTGCTGACCACGGAGGCATGCAGTAGTCCGGGGGTGTGCATTTCGGAGCCGATGGCCACGCCCACGCCGGATGCATTCGTCTCCTCGCTCAGGTTGCTCATGAGCTTCATCAGCACGACCTGTTCTTCCAGCGCGTCGAAGAGCGGGGCCAGATCGGCCAGGGACCGGGAGTGGGCCAGGTGCGAGGTGCCGGACATGTACAGTTCGTTCGCGCGTTCGTCCAATGCCATCGATTCGAAGGCGTCGGCCAGCGCGTCGGCCACGCCACGCACCGACTCGTAGCCGGCGCTGGCGGCGATGGATCGCACGGTCTCCGCGGATTTCGATAGGGACAGCCCGTCGCATTGCTCGTTGACGGTGTTGGAGAGCCGGTTGATCTCGTCCACGGCGGGCATGGATGCGATGGTCAGGCCGTGCTGGGCCACGCGGCCTGTGTCGGTAATCACCACGGCGAGCAACGTGGTCATGGCAACGGCACCATCTCCACGTGCCGCAATGTGGCCTTGGCCAGCGATGGCGAGGCGACTACGGCCACTTGACCGGTGATTTCGGACAGCAGTCGTGCCGAACGTTGCAGCGCGTCCTTGAGACTCACCGATCCGGACAGGAAGCTGTTGATGCCGCGGCGTTGCGCCTCGCTGAGCGGCACCACGGTAGCAAGTCGGTCCACAAAGTATCGATAGCCCTTTTCGGTGGGCACGCGACCGGCCGAAGTGTGCGGCTGAATCAGATAGCCTTCGTCCTCCAGAGCGGACATGTCGTTACGGATGGTGGCCGAACTGACGCCGAGATCATGGTCGCGCGTCAGCGAAGTGGAGCCCACAGGCTCCTGAGAACGGATGTAATCCTCCACCACGGCGCGCAGCACCAGCATGCGTCTTGATTGCGTCATGCGCGCCTCCTCATATATGCATACATATTCATATCAGTCACGGTTCACTCAGGGCGTACCCCGACGGTCGGTTCGCCACGCCGCGACACGCGGGAACCCAGAAATATTGCCTCTTTCTTGGCTCCGCCACGTGCAGGTGGCGCACTTCACCTTAGAACATTGTATTAGCACTCCTTAGGCTTGAGTGCTAATGCGTTCGTTTGCAGCGTAGCAATGTTCACTGTGAACGCTAACAGAACACAAACTACCAAAACACGCCAAAATTGCACCACAACGTCGCAAACCGACGCTAGCATGGTAATCGCAATGTGAGGGCGTCAAGCGCCCGGCACAAGCCGGATACGCGGCCCGACCAATTGGAAGGAAAGTAATCCATGACCGAATTCAAGGAGACCGAGCTCGACGAGCGCGCCATCAAGATGGCGAAGGTCCTTTCGGCTGACGCGGTTGAGAAGGCAGGCTCCGGCCACCCCGGCTCCCCCATCTCCCTGGCGCCCGTCGCCTACACGCTGTACCAGCACTTCATCAAGCACGATCCGAATGATCCCAACTGGGAAGGCCGAGATCGCTTCATCCTTTCCGGTGGCCACGCCTCCCTCACCCAGTACGTCCAGCTGTACTTCTCCGGCTACGGCGTGACCCTGGACGACCTTAAGAACTTCCGTGGCGGCGCTGCACCCGCACCCCGGGCCACCCGGAGTACGGCCTGACCCCGGGCATCGAAATGACCACCGGCCCTCTGGGCCAGGGCTTCGCCTCCGCCATCGGCTTTGCCTACGGCGAGCGTTTCCAGCGCGGTCTGCTTGACCCGGAGACCCCGAAGGAAGATTCCCCGTTCTACCACAAGATCTGGGCCATCTGCGGTGAAGGCGACATCGAGGAGGGCATCTCCGGCGAGGCCGCTTCCCTGGCCGCCAACCAGAGGCTCGGCAACCTGACCGTGATCTTCGACGCCAACCGCATCCAGATCGAAGGCGACACCAACCTGGTGCTGGCCGAGGACGTGCTCAAGCGCTTCCAGGCCTACGGCTGGTACACCGACGAGTTCAGCTTCATCCAGCCCGACGGCTCCTACAAGGAGGACATCGAGGGCTTGGCCGACGTCATCGCCAAGGCCGAGAAGGCCGCTCCGGACCAGCCGAAGCTCATCAAGGTTCACTCCCTGATCGCTTGGCCGACCCCGGGCAAGACCAACGACCCGTCCTCCCACGGTTCCAAGCTGGGTACCGAGCTGTTGCCGGCCTCAAGGAAGCCCTCGGCTACGATCCGGAAGAGAACTTCCACGTTGACGAAGAGGCTCTGGCTCACGCTCGCAAGGTTGCCGAGCGCGGTCTCGAAGCCCACAAGGAATGGGACGAGAAGTTCGACGCTTGGCGCAAGGCCAACCCGGACAAGGCTGCCCTGTACGACCGTCTGAAGGCCGGTGAACTGCCGGAAGGCTTCGACAAGGCTCTTGACGACCTTGAGGCCACCTTCGAAGTCGGCAAGGGTGTCGCCACTCGTGGCGCCTCCGGCTCCGTGCTCAACGCCATCGCCGCTGTCATGCCGGAACTCTGGGGCGGCTCCGCCGACCTCGGTGGCTCCAACAAGACCGATCTCAAGGGCGCTGCCACCTTCGCCCCGGCCGAGTGCGCCACCAAGCAGTGGCCGAACTGCAACGAGTTCGGTCGCCAGCTGCACTTCGGCGTGCGCGAGTTCACCATGGGCTGCATCACCAACGGCATCCTGCTGGCTCCCACACCCGTCCGTTCGGCGGCACCTTCTTCATGTTCTCCGACTACGAGCGTTCCGCCGTTCGTCTGGCCGCCTCATGGAGATTCCGAACCTGTACATCTGGTCCCACGACTCCGTCGCCGTCGGCGAGGATGGCCCGACCCACCAGCCGGTTGAGCACCTTGCTTCCTTCCGCGCGATTCCTCAGCTTGAGGTCATTCGCCCGGCCGATGCCTTCGAGACCGCCGAGGCTTACCGTTACTTCTTCGAGAAGAAGAACACCCTGCCTGGTGCCATGGTTCTGACCCGTCAGGGTGTCCCGGTTCTTGCCGAGACCGCCGCCAAGGCCAAGGACGGTGTCAAGAAGGGCGCTTACATCCTGGTCGACACCGAGGGTACTCCGGACGTCATCCTCATGGCTTCCGGTTCCGAGGTCCAGTGGGCTGTGGCTGCCGCCAAGACCCTGGCCGGCGAGGGCGTCAAGGCTCGCGTCGTGTCCGTGCCGTCCATGGAATGGTTCGAGGAGCAGGACGCCGAGTACAAGGAGGCCGTGCTTCCGGCCGCTGTCAAGGCTCGTGTCTCCGTCGAGGCCGGCGTTGCCATGCCGTGGTACAAGTACCTCGGCTCCTACGGCAAGCCCGTCTCCATCGAGCAGTTCGGCCTGCAGGGCGACGGCGCTCAGAACATGATCGACCTCGGCATCACCGCCGAGCACGTGGTGGAAGCCGCCAGGGCCTCCATCGCCGAAGTCGAAGCCGCCAAGTGAGTCCCCTAGCCTCCCTCTGACGAGGGAGGCTTGTACTCAAGATTCCACCTGATCGGCCTCTCGTTAGAGGGGGTCTACTTAAAGATTTGTTCCAATACGGAATATAAGGAGAAAAATAAATGACTGAAGCAACTCAGCGTACGTCTGACAACGGCGTTTCCATCTGGCTGGACGACCTGTCCCGCTCCCGCATCGAGTCCGGCTCCCTGCAGGACCTCATCGCCAACAAGAACGTCGTCGGTGTGACCACCAACCCGTCCATCTTCCAGAAGGCCCTGAGCCAGGTCGGCCCGTACGACGCTCAGCTCAAGGAGCTCGGCAAGGTTGACGTTGAGACCGCTGTCCGCGAGCTCACCACCACCGACGTGCGCAACGCCACCGACATCTTCCGCGAGATCGCTGAGGCTACCGACTTCGTCGACGGCCGCGTCTCCATCGAGGTCGACCCGCGTCTGGCCCACGACACCGAGAACACCGCCAAGCAGGCTGTGGAACTCTGGGAGAAGGTCAACCGTCCGAACGCCATGATCAAGATTCCGGCAACCCTCGAAGGCCTGCCGGCCATCACCGCCACCCTGGCCAAGGTATCTCCGTGAACGTCACCCTGATCTTCTCGCTCGAGCGCTACGAGCAGGTCATCGACGCTTACATCGAGGGCATCGCTCAGGCTGACGCCAACGGCCACGACCTGAAGCACATCGGCTCCGTCGCTTCCTTCTTCGTCTCCCGCGTGGACACCGCTGTCGACAAGCTGCTGGAAGCCAACGGCTCCGACGAGGCCAAGGCTCTGGAGGGCAAGGCCGCTGTGGCCAACGCTCGCCTGGCTTACGAGCTCTTCGAGAAGAAGTTTGCCGAGGATCCGCGTTGGGCCGACCTGGCTGCCAAGGGCGCCAAGGTTCAGCGTCCGCTGTGGGCCTCCACCGGTACCAAGAACGCCGCCTACTCCGACTGCAAGTACGTTGACGAGCTCGTTGCCAAGCACATCGTCAACACCATGCCGGAGAAGACCCTGAACGCTCTGGCCGACCACGGCAACGGCGCTCCGTCCATCGAGGGCACCTACGAAGAGTCCCACGCCATCATCAACAAGCTGGCTGAGCTGGGTATCAACCTCAAGGACGTCACTGACAAGCTGGAGGCCGACGGTGTCGCTGCCTTCATCAAGTCCTGGGATTCCGTGCTGGCTGACGTCCAGTCCGGCATCGACCGCGTGAACGCCTGAGATTTGACGACTGATGCGTGTTTAGCGCACTAGTTGATTAGCTCACAGAAGCCCCGACCCCAACGGTCGGGGCTTCTTTCGTTTGTTGCTACAGTGGTACGAGCATATGAGAGAAAGGCCGAATCGTAATGAACAAACTTGTCGCACGCCAGCGGTTGGTGATGACCTTCACCTTCTTTTCGATGTTCTTCGGAGCGGGCAATCTGATTTTTCCGCCGTTTGTCGGAGCTCAGGCCGGTTCCGCGACCATACCGGCGGCCATCGGCTTCATCGTCTCCGCGGTCGGCCTGCCGATTCTCGGCGTGCTGGCGGTCACCTTCGCCGGCGGTTTCGACAAACTCGCCGGCCGGGTCTCCCCCAAATTCGCCTTGTTCCTCGGCTTGGCGATCATGCTCACCATCGGCCCCTGCTTTGCGATTCCGCGTACGGCGACCACCTCGTTCGAAATGATGGTGGCGCCTTTCGTGCCGTCCTCCTACGGCTGGCTGGCCCAACTCATCTACTCGCTCGTGTTCTTCACACTGGCGTTCCTGTTCGCCCAGCATCCCGAGAAACTCTCCAAAGTGCTCGGCCGATTCATGGGACCGTTGCTGCTGGTGCTCATTGCTGTCCTGTTCATCGCCTGCCTGATCCACGGTATCGGTACCCCGGCCAAACCGATGGGCGACTACTCCACAAACCAGATTGCACGTGGCTTCCTCGACGGCTACCAGACCATGGATCTGCTCGCCGCGCTCTATTTCGGCATCGTGATTTCCGCGAATATCCGCGCCCAGCAGGTCGATGACGAATCGCAAGTGCAGAAGGAGACCGCGTATGCCGGGCTCGGCACCGGCGTACTGCTGATCGTGATCTACGGCGCGCTGAGCTACGTGGGCGTGGTGTCCGGAGCCATCGTCACCATCGACCCCACCAAAGACACGGGCGCGACCGTGCTCACCAACCTCACCTCATCCCTGTTCGGCACGTTCGGTACCGCGTTCCTTGGCGTCGTGTTCGTCATCGCCTGCCTCAACGTATGCACCGGACTGATCGGCACCTGCGCCACCTACTTCCATACTCGGTTCCGGACCGTCGCCGGCCGAACGTTGAGCTACCGCACTTGGCAGGTCATCTTCACCGTGTTCAGTTTCATCGTGTCCAATGCCGGGCTGAGCGCGATCATCAAGGTTTCCGTGCCGGTGTTGTCCGCACTGTATCCGATCGCCATCGTGCTGGTACTGCTGACGCTGACCCACAAGTCGCTCGGCGCGCGATTCCCGCGCGTCTATTTCTGGACTGTGCTGCTGGTGGGCATCGCATCCTTCGCCACCTGCATCTCCAGTTTGGTCGCCGTCTTCGGCGGTTCCATCGGCTGGCTGGACGCGGCGCTGGCTATGCTGCCTTTGCAGCAATACCAGCTCGGCTGGGTGGTCCCGGCTATCCTCGGTGTTGCCATTGGTATCGCCGATGCTCCGCGACGGTAGTTTTCCCGGTCTGTGCCGGAGTCTGGCGGTCGGTCGGTGATGGCGGCTGCCGCAGTATCCCTCCTATAAAGCGGCATACAGAATTCCTGTATGCCGCTGGTCTCCGCCCATCTGCCATAGTTATACTGGCATCATCGACGACGGCGATAACAGCATAAGGTGGGGCGAGTCATGGACACCAGTGATAGACAGGTAGCGGAAACCGGCCGGAATCGCGAGCTTGGGCTGATTCCGGCCATGGTGATGGCGGTTGTTGCGACGCTCAGTGGTGCCGGTGTATCGTTCGCGCCATTATATGAGCGCATTTGGGGCGGCATGATGTTGCATCCGAATTGTCCGGCGATTGGCAGAATGACCTACTATCTCTCGGGCCAAGCAACTGACGATTATGGAGCCTGCGTCACCTCACCACTGTGGTTTATGACGGTGACTGCGCTGAGTGTTGTCGCGATTCTCTGTCTGACTGTTGCGGGAGTACAGGGCTTTTCGCGCCATCGGCTCTGTTCGGTGTTTAGTGTTCTTATTGCGGCAGTGGCTGTTGCGATCATATTGGTGTTGAGTGCGAATACCAAGATTGTAACGTTGTGGGCGATGTATGCGGTGACGTGGCTGGTGCACGCCATAGTCACCTCATATCTGAGCAACGGTTGGATACGAATCGCGCGACTGTTGTTCGTATGGCAGATTGGCGTGATGCCGGTATTCGTCACCGAATATTCAGTATCCGACGAGGTCAACTTCAGCGGCGGCGCAACCATCGCTTGCGGACTTGGACTTGCGGCATATGCGCTGGTGCAATACGCCTCTCTTACCATCGACTCGCAAAACAACAGTAATCGAATCACGCCAGAACGCAGTGGTATACGGGCTACCTCCTTGCACGACCTGTTCCACACCATCAGCATCAACGCATCCGCCATACGCAATTGCTCTGTTCCCGTTGCCCTGTTCTGGTCAGGTATCACGTTCTTTACCTACAGCTACAACACTGGTAGACACACCGATTTCTGCCCAGCGCTATCGGCAACTGACAATGCAGGTCTTGTCGCTTATTGCATCGGCCATGAAGCTTTGGGACTGCTGACCGTCGTGTTGTGCGTGCTGCCATTGTTCTCCCTGCTTTCGGCGATTACGGCCATCACGTTGGCTGCACGCAACGCAAATAACGGCGGTAACGCTGCCAATGCCGATGGCTCTCGAAATTCAGCCGCCGTGTGCTATCTGCTCCTGGCAACCGCACTGTCCGCCACGGCCTTCGTCATCGCCTTCACCTTGGCATAGCGCGGACCACCATGCCGCGGTTCGCGCGATCGCTGGGATACAGCGCTTCCTGCGCACGACGCGACACCACCGGCATAAGATCTCCTTCATATCACGAAACAATCGAGCGTGTTCGTTTGCGCCAAGGATCAGCTCTGCCAGTAGTAGCTGAAGAAGTCGGAGATCTCCCCCATGGTTTCGCGCAGCATGCCCATGCGCGGCAGGTACACCACGCGGAAGTGGTCGGGGCGATGCCAGTTGAACGCGCCGCCGTGGCTGATGAGGATGTGCTTGTCATGCAGCAGGTCGAGCGCGAACTGCTCGTCCGAGTGGATGTTGAAGCGTTTGACGTCGATCTTCGGGAAGATGTAGAACGCGGCCTTCGGCTTGACGGCGGTGATGCCGGGAATCTGGTTGAGCATGTCGTAGACGAGGTCGCGCTGGTCGTGCACGCGGCCGCCCGGCACGATGTAGTCGTTGACGCTCTGGTGGCCGCCAAGCGCGGTCTGCACCACGGACTGGGCGGGCACGTTCGAACACATGCGCATGTTGGCGAGCATGTTGAGGCCCTCGATGTAGTCCTTGGCAATGCGCTTGTTGCCGGACAGGATCATCCAGCCGATGCGGTAGCCGGCGATCATGTGCGATTTCGACAGGCCGGAGAAGGTCACGCAGAACAGGTCCGGGGCCATCGAGGCGATGGAGATGTGCTGCAGGCCGTCCATGACGAGGCGATCGTAGATTTCGTCGGAGAAGATGATGAGCTGGTGTTCGCGCGCGATGTCGACGATCTGCTGGAGCACTTCCTTTGGGTAAAGTGCGCCGGTGGGGTTGTTCGGGTTGATGATGACAATCGCCTTGGTGTTGCTGGTGATCTTGGAGCGGATGTCGTCGATGTCCGGATACCATTCGGACTGTTCGTCGCACAGGTAGTGCACGGCGGTGCCGCCGGCCAGGTTCACGCAGGCGGTCCACAGCGGGTAGTCCGGGGAGGGCACGAGCACTTCGTCGCCGGTGTCGAGCAGCGCGGACATGGACAGGTTGATGAGCTCGCTGACGCCGTTGCCGGTGTAGATGTCGTCGATGGTGACGTTCGGGATGTTCTTCAGCTGCGCGTACTGCATGATGGCCTTGCGCGCGGAGAACAGGCCCTTGGACGGCGAGTAGCCTTCGGTGTCGGTGAGCTGGTGGGCCATGTCGTAGACGACTTCGTCCGGCGTGCGGAAGCCGAAGGGTGCCGGGTTGCCGATGTTCAATTTCAGGATGTGGGTGCCGTTGGCCTCCATGCGCATCGCCTCGTCGGCGACCGGGCCGCGCACGTCGTAGAGCACGTTGTCGAGCTTGTGCGATTTGCCGAAGGTGCGGCGGCGGCCCACGGGAATCTCGCTGTCCGTCTGGGGCTTGGCGGCACCCATGGCAAGCGGTGTGGCGGCGTGTTCGCCGTCCGTGACGCTGTTGGATGCGTCCGAGTTCAATTGCGTGGTGGATTCCTCGCCGCGCAGCCAATTCGTGTCGACGTCCAGTTCGCTGGCCAGGAATTCGAGCACGTCCTCGCGGGGCATGGTCTTGCCGGCCACATATTGGCTGATGTGGCTCTTGCCCATCTTTACGCCACGATGTTCGGCGGCGTGCACCAAATCGACCTGCTTCAATCCCCTGCTGTTCATCGCATTGCGCAGACGTTCCGCAAACACCGATACGCTCATATCCTTATGCCTCCAACCGGGAGTTCAATTTATCTTTTGAACAACGGTTCAAAGCATACCCCCGGTTCAACACAAGTTCAATTTTGGCGTGTTCTCGAGTCTCGACCGGTTCAACCCAACTGCGCTTCAATCCATTGGGCGACGCCGTCCTCGTTGTTGGACGGGCAGATCTCGTCGGCGACGGACAACACCTTGGGGTTCGCGTTGGCCACGGCCACGCCCCGGCCGGATTCGCTCATCATGTTGATATCGATGAGGTCGTCGCCGAAGGCGGCTGTCTGTTCAAGCGGCACGTCCAGTCGCTCGCACAGCAGGTGCAGCGCGTGCTCCTTGTTGGCCTGCGGGTTCATGAGCATCCACATCACGCCTTCGCTGATGGAGATGTCGAAGTCCGGCGGAATCAGCGCACGCAGCTCGTTCCACTGTTCAGGTTCGGGGAAGATGGTGATTTTGTCCGCCACGCCTTCGGGCACGTCGTGGAAGTTCGTGTATTGGAAGGCCTGAGTTTTCCAATACACGCGCACATCGAAGTTGGTGTAGCGCACGTCGTTCATCACGATGCCGAGCTTCAGGCCGGGCATGCGATCGAGCAGGAACAGACAGACTTCGCAGGCACGCCGTGAGGAGAAGCCAATCTTGATCAAATGGTTCTCATCGGCCGGCGTGGCACCTGAGGTGAGCAGGTCGAAGTCGGAGTGGGCCGGGTCGAAATCGATGAGGGCGCCGTTCAGATAGATTACGGCGTCCACCGGCAGTTTTTCGGCGAACTGGAGACCGGTACTCACCGGCCGCGCGGTGGCGATGGCGAATTGCATTCCGGCATCGTGCGCGCGGTTGATGGTGTCGATGCTGCGCTGGGTAATGAACCGGTCCTCGAATACCTCGGCGTCGTGCAGCAACGTGCCGTCGAGGTCGGCGACCAGCAGTCGGGGTTGTTTCGGCGTGATGGCGTCGAGAATCACAGCAGCCCCTCACAGTGTTCACGCACGAGTTCGGCGGAATGGTGCAGTTTGGCCCGCTCGTCCTCGCTCAGATCGAGTTCGACGATCTCGTTGGCACCATTGGCGCGCAGTTCAGTGGGGACGCCGAGGAACACGTCATGTTCGCCGTATTCGCCGTCCAGCAGGGTGGAGACGGGCACGATGCGGCGTTCGTCCCACAGGATGGTCTGTACGATGCCGGCCACGGTGGAGGCGATGCCGAAGTTGGTGCCGCCCTTGGCCGCGACGATCTCATTGCCACGGGTGCGGGTCTTCTCTTCGATTTCGGTGGTGGACACGGAGGCGAAACGGTCTTGGTTGTCGGCCAGGAAGCGGGCGAATGGCTTGCCGCCGAGCGAGACGGTGGACCATGCGGTGAACTGGGAGTCGCCGTGCTCGCCCATCACGAAGCCGCCCACGTTGCGCGGGTCAAGGCCGGTCTCTTCGCCGATGATGGTCTTGAGACGCGAGGTGTCGAGCGCGGTGCCGGTACCGAGCACCTGGGTGCGAGCAGACCGGAACGTTTCCAGGCATACCAAGCCATCACGTCGACCGGGTTGGAGACCATGACGATCACGCCGTCAAAACCGGAGGCCATGACGTTGTCGACCACTTCGCCCACAAGACCCACGGTGAAGCCGAGTTCGGCCATGCGGTTGGAGTTGGCCGGCGGCTTGCGGCCCACGGTGATGACGACGATGTCCGCATCCTTGCAGTCGGCGTAGTCGCCGGCGCGCACCTTGACGTGGCGGTCCTGGAATTCGCTGCCATCATCGAGGTCGCGGGCCTCCCCCAGGGCCTTGGCGGCGGAACAGTCGATGAGCACAAGCTCATTGCACAGGCCGTGCGTGACGATGCCGAAGGCGGCGGTGGCACCGACCCGGCCGGTGCCGACGATAACGACTTTGTTGCGGTTCATAGTGACCATGGTGATGTCCTTTCGTAATACTCGATAGAACGCATACGACCATGACCGACGGTAACGGTCATGGGTCGCGAGCGACAAGTCTATATGGCGTGCAAGCCGATCAGCCGAGGTTGAACTTGGTCATCATGTCGAGGCCGATGATCAAGGCCACCCACACCAGAGCGATGATAACGGTCCAACGGTTCAGGTTCTTTTCGGCGACACCGGAAGTACCGGCGTTCTGGGTCAGACCGCCGCCGAACATGTCGGACAAACCGCCGCCCTTGCCCTTGTGCATAAGGATGAGCAGGGTCAGCACGAAGCTGAGCAGCACGACGATGACTTGCAGCGTGATCTTAAGAGCGGTCACAGGGTACCTCCGGATTGATTGGACTGTTGACCAGCATAGCGCACACACGGGAAAACCGTGGTATTAGTTCCGTGATTTCGTGGATTTCAGTGCCAGTCGAGCGATTTTGGCGAGTTCCTCAACGTCCAGGGCCGCCCCTCCGATCAGGAAGCCGTCAACGTCGGGCTGGGAAATGAGTTCCGCCGCATTTTTCGAGGTGACCGATCCGCCGTACAGGATACGTACGCTATCGGATACCTTCGTGCCAAAAGTGGTCTTCAAATCGTTGCGGATGGCGTTTGCGGCATCCTGGGCGGATTGCGGAGTGGCCACCATGCCGGTGCCAATGGCCCAGACAGGTTCGTAGGCCACGATGAGTTTGGCGGCTTGTTCTTCGTTGAGATCGCGGGTGACGTCTCGTACCTGGCCCACGGCGAAATCGAGTTCAATGCCTTGACGTCGTTCCTCGAAGCTTTCGCCGACGCACAAAATCGGCTGCATGCCGGCGGCGAGCACGGCACGTACCTGATCGACGATATTGGCGTCATCTTCAGGATGGTATTTGCGGCGTTCGGAGTGGCCGACGATGACGTATGAGCAGCAAGATGGGCGATCATGTCCGCGGACACATCGCCGGTGAAGGCACCTTGGGTGGTCACGGAAACGGATTGTGCGCCGTAGGCGACATGGAGCTTGTCGGCTTCGACCAGCACCTGCACGCTGCGCAATGACGTGAACGAGGGGAAAAGCGCGACTTCGCAGCGTTTAAAGTCGAAGTGAGCGTCACGCAACAGCCATACCAGCTTCTGCACGAAGTAAGTGGCTTCAAGATGGTCGAAATTCATCTTCCAGTTGCCGGCCACCAACGGAATGCGTTTGGACGCCATATGTTTCCCTTCTAAAAAAAAAACGTAGCTCCCCTCAAGGAGGGGAGCTAGAAAATGGATTACTCAAGCACCTTCAGGCCAGGGAGCTCCTTGCCTTCGAGGAACTCGAGGGAAGCGCCACCACCGGTGGAGATGTGGGAGAAGCCGTCCTCCGGGAAGCCGAGGTTGCGCACGGCGGAGGCGGAGTCGCCGCCACCGACGATGGTGAACGCACCGGCTGCGGTGGCGTCGACCAGACCCTGGGCCACGGCCTTGGTGCCGGCGGCGAACTCAGGAACCTCGAACACGCCCATCGGGCCGTTCCACACGACGGTCTTGGAGTCGACGATCTTGTCGTGGAAGAGCTTCTGGGACTCCGGGCCGATGTCCAGACCCATCTTGTCGGCCGGGATGGCGTCGGCGGCAACGACTTCCGGAGCAACCGGGGTGTCACCGGCCGGGAAGCCGGCGTTCACGACGACGTCGGTCGGCAGCACGAGCTCAACGCCGTTCTTCTCGGCGGTCTCGATGTAGCCCTTGACCTTCTCAAGCTGGTCCTCTTCAAGCAGGGAGGTGCCGACCTCGTAGCCCTTGGCCTTGAGGAAGGTGAACACCATGCCACCGCCGATGACCAGACGGTTGGCCTTGTCGAGCAGGTTCTCGATGACGCCGAGCTTGTCGGAGACCTTGGAACCGCCAAGCACCACGGTGAACGGACGCTCCGGGTTCTCGGTGGCCTTGGACAAGGCCTTGACTTCCTTCTCGACCAGCAGGCCTGCGGCGGCCGGCAGATCGGCGGCAACGTCGTAGTTGGAGCCCTGAGCGCGGTGGACCACGCCGAAGCCATCGGAAACGAAGGCCTCGCCGAGGGCGGCGATCTTCTTGGCGTAAGCGGCGCGTTCGTCGGCGTCCTTAGAGGTCTCCTCCGGGTTGAAACGAACGTTCTCAAGCAGCACAACGTCGCCATCGTTCATGGCGGCGACCTTGGCCTGAGCGTCCTCGCCGTAGGTGTCCTTGGCCAGCGGCACGTTGGCGCCGAGCAGCTCGCCGAGGCGGGCGGCAACCGGGGCCAGGCTCAGCTCAGGAACGACCTTGCTTCGGGCGGCCAAGGTGGGCCATGAGGATGACCTTGGCGCCTTCTTCGCGCAGGGTCTTGATAGTCGGCAGAGCAGCCTTGATTCGACCGTCATCGGTGATGGTGGTGCCGTCCAGCGGAACATTGAAATCAGCGCGAACCAGAACGCGCTTGCCCTTGAGATCTCCAAGGTCCTTGAGTGTCTTCATGAATATCCTTTCCTTGACGAATCGCACGTCAAAGTGGCCAATTTTGCCACTTTGCATATTACAGGCATTCCGGAACAAAACACCGCATTCGTCTACTGACTGAATGCGGTGTTTTGTCACATCGTTGTCGCGTTTTGCCGAATAGGCATGGCAAATCGGATTGTCGGGTTACTTGCCTTCGGCTGCGCGAGCCTTCTCCGTCTTCTCGGCAAGTTGAAGCAGTCGGCGAATTCGGCCGGCAATCGCATCCTTGGTGATTTGCGGTTCGGCGATCTTGCCGAGCTCCTCGAGGCTCTTGTCCACGTGATCGATGCGCAGCTGGCCGGCCTGACGGAGGTTGTCCGGAATGTTATCGCCGAGTACTTCGAAAGCATGCTGCACTTTTTCGCTGGCTTCGGCGGCGGCCTTGGCGGAACGGCGCATATTGGCGTCATCGAAGTTGGCCAGACGGTTGGCCTTGCCGCGGGCCTCGCCATCGGAACGCTTGCCGGTCCATTCGCGAGCCGAACGGGTGGCGCCCATGAGCTTGAGCATGCGTTCGATGGCGTCGGGATCCTTGAGTGTCACGCGCTCGGAGCTACGCAGCGTGCGATGCTTGGCCTGGATGCCTAGACGACGGGCCACGCCACACAGGGCCATGGCGGCCTCTTCCGTGGGGCAAGCGATTTCCAGGAAGCTGGCCTTACCGGGATCGGACAGGAAGCCACGGGCCATGAAGGCGCCGCGCCATGCCGCTTTGATTTGGGCGATGGATCCGTTGACCACTTCAGACGGCAGTCCACGGACCTGCTGCTTGCGGCGGTCGACCAGTCCGGTCTGCAAAGCCAAGGCCACTACGTTGCGGGTGACGAGCACCACGTAGGTCTCGACAGGGCCGTTCGGGGTCTGACGTGTGAGGTGATTGACCTCGGCTTCGTGCCCGAACGTGTTCCTCAACGTGTTCTTCAGCCATTCTGCAACGTCAAGCGAGGTGAATACGGCTTGGATAACGTATGTATTCTGTACCGGTCGAAGACCGCCGCCAAAACGGATCATGGCCGCAGCTTGGGCCTTGATCGCGGCTGGCGAATCGCCTTCAAAGGCTGCCAACTCGCTTTTGACATCGTCCAGAAGAGCCAAGATCTACCTCCTACAGTCCCGTTCTTCTCAATGCTTCAGGCGCTTCGTGCCGTCATCTGCTGTCACACGGTCGGAAGCCATCGGCTTTCTGTGATACCTAATCTGGTGGACAAGCGAACCCGTTTGATACGTATTATGGGCCCTGCTTTCTCGCAGTGTGGTCACCGAACACTTGCCCGATGACCGCTCGACGCCTGCTTACGATGAGTGACGCTTGTGCTGTTCTCTCGCGGAAACGGTTACGTTGAGCCATGTGCGCGTAAGCGGCGAGCCAGCTCTTCGCTCATCGCCACCGACCGGTGCTGACCACCGGTGCAGCCGACGGCGATGGTTACGTAGTGCTTGTCTTCCTGGGCGTATCCTTCCAACGCAATCTCGATAGCTTTCTCATAAGCGTCGAGAAATTCCTTGGCTCCCTTGCTGGAAAGCACGTAGTCGGCGACCGGCTTGTCGTGCCCGGTAAGCTCGCGCAGGTTGGGCACCCAGAACGGGTTGGGCAGAAAACGCACGTCGGCCACGAAATCGGCGTCGATGGGCATACCGTATTTGAAGCCGAAGCTGAAGATGTGTACTGCCACGGTGGTGGGGCCGGAGCCGAGCATCGCCTCGTAGAGTTTGGTGGACAGCTGGTGGATGCTCAGGGAGCTGGTGTCGATGACCCAGTCGGCTCGTTCCTTGAGGTCTTCCAGCAGGTGACGTTCCTCAAGGATGCCGTCGATCAGTCGGTTGCCGTGCTGCAGCGGGTGCGGGCGGCGCACGGATTCATAGCGCTTGATGAGCACTTCGTTGCTGGCGTCGAGGAACAGAATACGGGTTTTGACGCGAGATCATCCAGATGGCCGAGCACGGCGGCCAGCTCGTCGAAATAGCTGGAGCGCACGTCGATGACGGCGGCAAGCTTGTGGACGCCTGACTCCGATCCGGAACCGGAGGTGGTCATCATGTCGACAAGCGGGATAAGCAGTTTGGGAGGCAGGTTGTCGACCACATACCATCCCATGTCTTCCACGCAGTCAGCGGCATGAGAGCGGCCTGCGCCGGACATACCGGTGATGAGCAGCACTTCGAAGGCATCAAGCGGGGTCGGCTGGTTGTCCGGAGTCGATGTGGATGTCGCGGAATTCGCCGGCGCATTCGTGGCGGCCGCCTCGCCGGTATCGCGGTTCGTTGTCTGTTGATTCATTACAGCGCCTCCTCAAGAGCTTTGCGCATCGCGATCTCCAGCTGGTCGTCTTCGGTGGTGGTGTCCTGCAGACGCTGGTCGGCATCGCTGGGCGGGTCGTCATCCCAGATACCGGTCATCAGCAATACCTGTACGAGAGCTTGGTACAGCAGCATTTCTTCGCCGCCGATGGCGTGACCGCCATGAGCGCGCCAGGCTTCCATGAGCTTGGTGGGGCGTGGATCGTAGATCACGTCCAACAGCAGTCCGGAGAATGGCTCGGTTCCGGCATTGGCGAGGGCATCCGCGACGTTGTCGGCCGCGTGTCCGGGAATCGTGTTGATGACATAGGTGGCGTTGCGGGCTGCCTCAAGCAGGGCCTGATCGTCGCCTAATTCGATTTCGTTGTACGGGTTATGCACGTTGACGAACTTTTCGGCCACTGGTTTAAGCCCGGTGTTTTTTCCGGGGTGACGGGCGGCGACGACGATATGGCCGATTTCGGGCATCATGCAGCATGCGGCCAACGCCGAAGTGGCGGTGTTGCCATTGCCGATGATCAGCGCGGTGCCGCTTCTCGACGCGGTGTGGTGTTCGCCGAGTTCGCGATTGGCATGGTCGAAGGCGAGTTGGATGCCGATGACATCGGTGTTGTATAGCTTGATGCCCGGCTTGCCGTTCGGCCAAGCGGAATCATCGGCAGCCACGCTCCAGTCGAATACCGCGGTATTCGCCACCTTCAGTTCCTTGGCCCACAAATTTTCCGGAACACCGTACGGTTGGATGGTCTTCTTCAACGGCATGGTCAGGCTCAGGCCAGCCCACGTCGAGTCAAGGCCTTTGAGGAAAGCGTCGAGGTCGTCTTCCCCCACCTCGTGCTTGTCGTACAGCCAATCGTCGAGTTTCAGCGAACGGTAGGCCGCGTTGTGGAGCACGGGTGACAATGAGTGTGCGACGGGTTTGCCGAGTACAGCGCAACGATGATTGGCCATATCCCCTCCTTGATGTCTGTTCCCATGCTAGCCGACACTTTGCTTCGAATATGTCAACCACAGGCCCCGCAACCGAAAAATTACTCTGGGCTGCTGGACCGGGCCGGCTCACTGCTCGTGCAGCGCGGTGTACAGCGCTTCGGCTTTGGCGTGGCCGATGCCTTTGACCTTCTCGAAGTCCTCGACACTGGCTTCGCGCATGGCTTTGACCGAGCCGAAGTGGTTGAGCAGCCGCTTCTGGTAGCTTTCGCCGATGCCGGGAATCTCGTCGAGCGCGCTGCGCAGGGCGCCTTTGCGCCGCTGCTGGCGGTGGTAGGTGATGGCGAAGCGGTGGGATTCGTCGCGCACACGCTGCAGCAGATACATGCCTTCGGACTGGCGTTTGAGGATGATCGGATAGTCGTCGTCCGGCACCCACACCTCTTCCAAGCGTTTGGCCAGTCCGCAGACGGCCACGTCGTTCACGCCACAGTCCTCAAGCGCCTTGGCGGCGGCCATGACCTGCGGCTTGCCGCCATCGACCACCACCAGGTTCGGCTTGTAGGCAAAGTGATGCCGGTTTGTGTTCTGCTGGACGATGTCGGGCGGGGACTCCCGCGCATCGTTCTGCACTCCGACCGGCACCGCGTGCCCCTTGCCACTGATGTCGGAACCGCCCTCACCATTGTCGTTACCGTTCGCAGCGATTGTCTCCGCCGCCACGGCAGTGGTCATCTTGCCGGCGGCCGAGGCCACACGCTGTTCCGCGTCGATGCTTTCGCCGGAGTCGCCGGCGATGTTGCCGTGCTTGAAGCGGCGGGTGAGCGTCTCGTAAAGCGCGGACAGATCATCCACCGCGCCTTTGCCGTCCTTGCCTCGGATGGCGAAGCGTCGGTATTCGGATTTCTTGGCGATCGCGTCTTCGAACACCACCATGGAGGCCACCTGGAAGGCACCGCCCACAGTGTTCGAAATGTCGTAGCATTCGATGCGCAGCGGGGCTTCCGCGAGTCCCAATGCCTTGGCCACATCGTTCATGGCCTGGGTGCGTGCGCCCATGTCGGAGATGCGGCTCATCTTGCTGCGTTGCAGTGCTTGGCTGGCGTTCTCGTTGGCGCGGTCCATAAGCTGCTTCTTGTCGCCTCGCGAGGCCACACGGATGGTCACCGCTCCCCCGCGCAGATTGGTCAGCCAGCCTTCGAGTTCCTCACGGCGGGCCGGTTCGACGGGCACGATGATTTCGCGCGGTACCGGTGCGATGGGTGCCAGCAGGTCCGCGCGCCCGGTGGTCTCCTGACGGGTGTTGCGTTCTCGGGTGGCCTGGGCGCGTGCCACAGCGTCCGTGGCCGTGATGGTTTGCGTGGAGCCGATGGCCTCGCGATTAGTGGAGATGGTCGCGGCCGACTGGGGGTGATTGTCCCCGGCGGCGTCCGAATACACCTGCACCAGAAGGTCGGCCATCAAGTCGGCGTCATCGATGTCCTCAACTCGTTCGACGCTCCAGTTGCGTTCGCCGCGAATCGAGCCGGCGCGCACATAAAAAGCGTGCACGGAGCTTCGAGCTCGTCGCTGGCGAAGCCGAACACGTCCGCGTCCACATCCTGGTCGAAGACGACGGCGTTCTGTTGCACCACGGTTTCCAGCATTTGGATCTGGTCGCGCAGTCGGGCGGCTTTCTCGAATTCGAGTTCGGCGCTGGCCTCTTTCATGTCGCGGGTCAACTGGGCGATGTATGGCCGTCCGAGTCGTCCGGTCATCACGCCGACCAGCTGTTCGCACAGCCTCCGGTGTTCGTCCGCTTCAATGCGGTTCACGCAGGGTGCGGAGCATTTGCCGATGGAAGCGAACAGGCATGGCCGTCCGGTCAGTTGCGCCTTATGGAACACGTTGGTGGTGCAGGTGCGTACCGGGAACGTGCGCAGCAACCGGTCAAGACTGTGCCGCAATTCCCACACTTTGGCATAGGGGCCGAAATACCGGGTATCCCGCCGTTTGCGCGACCGCGTGACCCACACGCGCGGAATTCGCTCCCCCGTGCTGACCGCGAGATACGGATAGGTCTTGTCGTCGCGGAACTGCACGTTGAACCGTGGGTCGAATTCCTTGATCACGTGTATTCCAACGTCAGTGATTCCAGTTCGGTGGCGACGACCGTCCACTCCAGGCTGCGTGCGGTCAGCACCATGGTCTGCGTGCGCGGATGCAGCAGATACAGCGGCTGGAAATAATTGGTGAGCCTGTTGCGCAGGTTCTTTGCCTTGCCCACATAAATGACGCGCCCTTCCCCGTCGCGCCATTTGTACACACCGGGTTTGGCGGGAATATCCGAGGTCTTGGGTCGGAACAGGTCGCGAGAATCCCCCAGCAAAGGTGCCCCATTCGCATTCACCTTCGCCGTCGTTTCCCCGGCACCCACAGCTATGCTTTCCGACATTAACGCCGCCGCAGTCTTCCGCCACTCATCCGGACTATGCCGCTCAATATCGTTCGTCATAATCCTCCTCGCTATTAAGCAAAACCAATCATCAGGGATTGGGTGGTTGGGTGTGTGTTGCTGGACCGTAAAGACTTGACCTGAGCGGCCCGGAGCATGTCCAGCAACAAACACCCCAACCCACCCGAGGTCAGCTGCAATGGAAGGCTAAAGCATGGGTTTCAGGAACTTGCCGGTCCATGAGGCTTCGCATTCGGCAACCTGTTCGGGCGTGCCCTGCGTGACGATGGTGCCGCCTCCGTCGCCGCCCTCCGGACCGAGATCGATCAGCCAGTCGGCCTCCTTGATCACATCCAGATTATGTTCGATGACGATGACCGTATTGCCCTTGTCCACCAGGGACTGCAGCACCTTGAGCAGCTTGTTCACGTCTTCGAAGTGCAGGCCGGTGGTCGGCTCGTCGAGGATGTACACGGTTTTGCCGTCGGATCGGCGCTGCAGCTCGGTGGCAAGCTTGACGCGCTGCGATTCACCGCCGGACAGGGTGGGTGCGGGCTGGCCGAGTCGGATGTAGCCGAGGCCGACGTCCACGAGGGTCTTCAGGTATCGGGAGATGCCGGTGTACGCCTTGAAGAAGTCGGCGGCCTCCTCGATGGGCATGTTGAGGATGTCGGCCACGGTCTTGCCGTTGTACGTGACTTCGAGGGTCTCGCGGTTGTATCGTTTGCCGTGGCAGACCTCGCAGTCCACGTAGACGTCGGGCAGGAAGTTCATTTCGATCTTCAGCGTGCCGTCGCCGTGGCAGGCCTCGCATCGGCCGCCTTTGACGTTGAAACTGAAGCGGCCGGGGCCGTAGCCGCGCACCTGGGCTTCGGGAGTCTTGGCGAACAGGGTGCGGATCTTGTCCCACACACCGGTGTAGGTGGCGGGGTTGGATCGCGGCGTGCGGCCGATCGGGTTCTGGTCGACGTGGATCACCTTGCGCACCTGGTCCACGCTTCCACGCGCGTGTGGCGGCCGGGTACGATGCGTGCACCGTTGAGCTTGTCGGCGAGCACCGGGTAGAGGATCGTGTTGACCAGCGAGGATTTGCCGGAGCCGGAGACGCCGGTGACCACGGTGAGCACGCCGAGCGGGAAGCTCACGTCGATGTTCTTGAGGTTGTTCTCGCGGGCACCCACGACTTTGAGCACCTGGGTCTTGTGGATCTTGCGGCGCTTGGCGGGCACGGCGATCTCTCGCCGGTGGGCGATGTAGTCGCCGGTGATGGAGCGCTTGGCTTCTATGAGGTGCTTGGCGGGGCCGGAGTAGATGACTTCGCCGCCGTGTTCGCCGGCGCCGGGGCCGATGTCGACCACCCAGTCGGCGCGGCGTATCGTGTCCTCGTCGTGTTCGACGACAATCAGCGTGTTGCCGAGATCGCGCAGGTGGTGCAGGGTTTCGATGAGGCGTTCGTTGTCACGCTGGTGCAGGCCGATGGACGGCTCGTCGAGCACGTACATGACGCCGACCAGACCGGAGCCGATCTGCGTGGCGAGTCGGATGCGCTGCGCTTCTCCGCCGGACAGGGTGGCGGCCGCGCGCGAGAGGGTCAGGTAGTCGAGGCCGACGTCGTTCAGGAAGCCGAGTCGGGCCTTGATCTCCTTGAGCACTTCGCCGGCGATCAGCTGTGCCGAGCCTTCGAGTTTCAGGCCGTTGATCCAGGCGAGTTCGCGTACGACGGGCATGTCGCACACGTCGAAGATGGATTTTCCGTCCACAGTGACAGCGAGCACTTCGGGCTTCAGACGGCGTCCGTGGCAGACCTGGCAGGGCACTTCGCGCATGTACGACTCGTAGTATTCGCGCATGGACTGCGAATCGGTTTCGTCGTGGCGTCGCATGAGCGTGCGGATCACGCCTTCGAAGCCGGTGGAGTATTCGCGCAGGCGTCCCCAGCGATTGCGGTAGGAGACGTTGACCTTGAAGTCGTGGCCGTAGAGGATGTCGTGCTTGACGTCGTCCGGCAGGCCCTTCCAAGGGGTCTTCATGGAGAAGCCCATTTCCTTGGCCAGACCTTCGAGGATGTGGCCGTAGTACTGGGAGGTCATCTTGGTGCCGCTCCACGGTTCGATGACGCCGTCGGCCAGTGACTTGTCCGGGTCGGAGATGATGAGGTCCGGGTCGATTTCCAGTTTGAAGCCGAGACCGGTGCAGGCGGGGCAGGCACCGTAGGGGGCGTTGAAGGAGAAGGTGCGCGGCTCGACCTCGTCGAGTTCGAGCGTGTGCCCGTTCGGGCAGCTGCGGTGTTCGGAGAACGGCTGGCGGCGGGCCGGGCTGCCTTCCTCCTCGTCCACGAAGTCGATGACGATGCTGCCGTTGGCGAGCTTGAGGGCGGTTTCCACCGAGTCGGTCAGGCGTTGGCGGATGCCGTCCTTGACCACGAGTCGGTCGACCACGACCTCGATGGTGTGCTTCTTCTGCTTGGTGAGTTTGATGTCGTCGGACAGCTGCGTCATCTCGCCGTCGATGAGCGCGCGGGCGTAGCGTCGGAGCGCAGCAGCTCGATCATGTCCACGAACTCGCCCTTGCGGCCCTTGACCACGGGCGCGAGAATCTGGAATCGCGTGCGCTCCGGGTAGCCGAGCAGCGTGTCGACGATCTGCTGCGGGGTCTGGGAGGCGACGGGCTCGCCGCATTCAGGGCAGTGAGGGATGCCGGTGCGGGCGAAGAGCAGTCGCAGGTAATCGTAGATTTCGGTGATGGTGCCGACGGTAGAACGCGGGTTGCGGTTGGTGGTCTTCTGGTCGATGGAGACGGCCGGGCTCAGGCCCTCGATGAAGTCAACGTCGGGCTTGTCCATCTGACCCAGGAACTGGCGGGCGTAGGCGGATAGGGATTCGACGTAGCGTCGCTGGCCTTCGGCGAACAGGGTGTCAAACGCGAGCGAGGATTTGCCCGAACCGGACAGGCCTGTGAACACGACCATGCGATTGCGCGGAATCGCCAGGTCGACATTCTTGAGGTTGTGTTCGCGCGCACCCTGAATCGTGATCTTGAGATCGTTCGGGATGTGCGAGATATCAGCTACCAGCGAACCATCGTGTTCGATCAGCGGCGCCTTTTTGATCTCCCGGCTCAGGAAGGAGTCGCTGGTCATCACCTTTTCGACGATGACCTCACCGTTCTTGCCCTTGCCGGTTTTCGCGCCCGTTGCGCTTGTTGCGCGCCTTGCGCCAGTCCGCGTTGCCGCCACAGCCACGCCCCACCTTCCATCTCACCGTTCCCGCGCGCACGGTTATGCGCGCGCCAAATCTGTCCCAAGGATACCCGAACACACGACCAAATTCGAACGCTTGTTCGATGGCGTGTCAGGCCGGAAAACCGAACCATAGTATGCAAAATTCCGGACCATCAGTGGACCGAAACGCAAGAGCCGGCCCCCAAGATACTCGGGGCGTCCGGCTCTCACTTCCATTTCCCCAGCGGGGTTGGCTTACCATGAAGTATACACGGTTTTAGGACATCAATCACTGTCGATGAACACTGTTCGAACATGGCCGAGGAATTCATCGTATCTTCCAGTACCGGCCTGGGCATCACCGTACGCTCCTAGCAGCTGATCAGGGAGCCATAGCCTTGCATCAGTCTCCCCTGCACAGAGTTCGACACGAATTGGCCCGATAAATCTGCGGCTTCTCAATCCATCGATGAAACGGATATCGTTCCTGTCCTGTGAAATCTCGCGCCGTTCAAGCACAAGCGTGTCCACGTTGTATTCTGTTTCCAGCAGAGGCAGAAGACGTTCCAAACATTTACGGCGAGCGCGTTCGGCGGTATTCCACTGGCTCATTGGTACCGCAGCCACAATGACATGATCAATGTCCATTGCAGCCATGGCATCAACGACTTTGCCACGCAATGATGGCCGCATGTCTCGCCAGTGCAATTTCCTTGCTCCTTTGGGCTTAAGCAACGCCAATCTTTGCCTTGTTTCGGTTTCCGTATCATCACATACGCATGCGCCCATCAAGTACATAGGCGAGGGAACTCCGGTTTTCCGCACACTCTCGTCACCCCAAGCGGTTGCCATGTTTGTCCCTTCTCGCGCAACGCAAAACAACAGTTCGATAGTATCGGATAGCAGTGCCGGACCTTGCAGCTATGCAATGCCGTTGCATTATTAATCGGAAGGCATAATGTGAGACGAGAAAAAGCTAAGCCGTTCTAGCTCTTGGCAACATCCCCAATCACTCAGCCTAAATCGGCAAATCCTGATTTTCAATGGACTCCACGGGGATGCCAAGCTTGCGTAATTCGTCAACTGCATCACGCATGGGAATGCGTTCCTGTTCGATACGCCGATAAGCGATTGTTTTGTCAGCACACAGTCGTTCATAAAGACGTCGCTCCGCCGATTGAAGGCCGGGCGTCGGCTTAGGCTCCCGCATAGCAATCTTCGCGCTGCGTTCAGTACGATCGGTACCAAATCTGTGGTACCGATCGTATGCATCGCAATCCATCAGGATGGAGTCGCATTCGATACCTGATTCACGTAATGTCGAAAGTATTTCCAGTCCATCCGCATCCATATCACCCCAATACACGATACGCATGTCACGCAGTGCAGGAACCGCAGGTACAGCATCGCTTACAGCGCGACCAGAACCCCATATGCAGATGCCCTGCGCAATCGGCGGCATAGTCTGATACGTGTCTTTGTTCTCAACGATGACAGCATATTTAATGCCGGATAACGCTTCGCCTTCCCACGGACACCATATGATGCGTTCGAGCTCAGCATCGTCGCGGACCGGATCGAGATAACGGAACCGCAGTTCGGTCGGCCGTTTTGACAGACCCAACGTTTCGACACCGAGCAGTCGGCAAATGGCCTTACGACGATTGGTTTTTGACTCATTCAGCCATTTGCCGCTGAATCCTGTCAGTGGAATCTGTCGCGGCGTCATACCGGTCACGTCATGATGCCTGAAATATCGAACTGCGCTGACAAGCAGATCGAAGTCGTCAGGCTGTTCATGGCCTGTCATGCGAGCGGCCGATTCGATTGTTTCCGGAGCAACGTCACAAGCAGCAACCAGACATGCTATGCGGCGGCGCGCTTCGCGACATTCCGCCGCCAGCGTACGACCAACCACACGCATGGCTATTGATTCGTCAGGAACGACGACTTTGGAGATCAGCTCGACAGAGGTGCCTATGGTGCGATGCTTGGTTATGATTTCGCAACCATTCTTGCTTGCCCATTGCCGTATCTCATTGTTGTTGTCATGCACCGCAATCGCATTGGTTTCCAAAAATGCTTGGTCCGGCAATCCCACCGGCACGGGAAATGGCCATGCCGGTTCGATGTCGTACATATGTGAACGCATATGTTTCTTCACGCATGTGGTGATCGCAGCGATGTCTTTCATGCCGGCCATAGTTCCCATCACCTGCTTTCGAACATCGTCGAGTCGAACCGAATCGTCTTAATACCGGCGACGCCAGGACTGCTCATTCGGCAACCCCGTCATCCTTCAATATATCCGACGATGATTCATCGTCCATGTCATTCTGATGCAGCACGGCCTCGCGCAGGGAGGTGAGGCCGGTGTCGGGGTCCTTGTAGGTCACGTAGGCCTTGGTGGAGACCTCGAGGATTTCGCCGGTCTTGCTTTCCGGAGCGGAGACGATGACCTGGAATCCGAGGCGCGGCAGCACCGTGAGGGCGCGCTGCGTGTAACGGCCGTCGGCTTGATGAGCGCCTCGTCGAGGAACAGCGTGGTGTACGAGGGCTCGCTGGTCAGGCCGCCGCCGAGCAGGTAGATGAGCGCCGCGCCGTATACGAATGAGGTGAGCTCCTGCAAGGCGCCGCCCGAACGGCCGCCGGTGGAGGTGATGCGTTCATCCGGGCCGTCGGCATGATGCACGATGGCGTAGAAGGACGAGCGGCAGCGCGGGTCGAGGTTGCGGGCGCCGTAGCTTTTCACGCCGTTCGCGTCCTTGACCTGCGCGAGTTCGGCGCGCAGCAGCCCGACCATCGGCGCGCAGGCCGCGAAAGCCTTGCGCGAGGCGTCGGAATCGTTGACGTCGGCGGATTTCCAATCGTTCAGGGTGCCGATGACGCGGATGAGCTGCGCCCAGAAGGTGCGCTCGGGACGGCGCACGTCCGCGTGCAGGGACAGGCTGCCGTGCTTGGGACCGAACTGCTGGCCTTTGAGCATGGCGTTGATGCGGTCAAGCTGGTCGTGGATGTCGCTGGCATCCGTGTCGATGGCGCGTTTGATGGTCAGGAAGCTCCTGAGCAGCTGTTCGAGGCAGCGCCGGTATTCGGCGTCGGTGGCGGCGACCGCGGCCAGCTGGGTGAGGCTGGCGAGTTCGTCGAGATAGTACCGGTAGTCCTCCACGCTGGCGGTCAGCGAATCATCGTCGGCCGCGTAGAGCGCGATGTAGGTGCTCATCTTCGATTCGACGCCGGTGCGTGCGGCATCGGCCTGGCCGTTCAGCAGGTTGATGCGGGAGGCCATGTCCTTGCCGATGCGGCGATGGTGCGTTCGGGGAAGCTCTCCCCCGGAGCCTGCGTTCCTGCCGCGCCCGCGCCGATGATCATGTGCGCGCGCATGGCGGCGTCCGCCAGTCCGGCGAATCGGTTGTCGTAGGATTCGGCGAGCGCCGCCGTGACTTCGTCCGGCAGCGGGCCGGACGCGGCGTCA
>ENA-OQCF01000040-OQCF01000040.1-human-gut-metagenome-genome-assembly--contig:-NODE-40-length-45776-cov-4.628995_pt1 | contig 45776 bp, 54 predicted proteins | sample MGYA00242756_ERZ504573 | MGnify/ENA primary metagenome ERZ504573 (study PRJEB26092, sample SAMD00036240) | human gut metagenome | host: Homo sapiens | study: EMG produced TPA metagenomics assembly of... | reverse complement strand
AGACGCAGCTCTTACAGGCGACAAAATGACACTTTCCATTATAATAGTTTACAAAGGGAAAGCAAATCATTTTCTTCGTGTATGTCATGGCAAACTTGAATGATGACACAGGTAAAGCCCGCAAAAGTGAAGTCTTTTGAATACAGACAGGCGGGTTTCCAACTTTTTTGCAGAAAATGCAATTTGTGGTTGACAATTTCCGGGCGGTACGGTATAATAATCAGCGTCGCCGGTAAACAGTCCGGCACAAACACATGGAATGTGCGGCCGTAGCTCATCTGGTAGAGCGCCACCTTGCCAAGGTGGAGGTAGCGAGTTCGAGCCTCGTCGGCCGCTCCATTTTGTGGAAGTTTAGCTCAGCTGGGAGAGCATCTGCCTTACAAGCAGAGGGTCAGCGGTTCGAGCCCGTTAACTTCCACCATTTGGCCCGGTAGCTCAGTTGGTTAGAGCACCAGCCTGTCACGCTGGGGGTCGTCGGTTCGAGCCCGATCCGGGTCGCTTCGTCGGAATGTCAGTCGTTTGTCTGGCAGTCTTACAAGTAAGACCGCCGTAACAAACTCTGAAATTCCTCCTCTTCCCCACAAAACTTTGCTTCGCATTTTTGCGGGGGCCCCGCTTGAAATACGAGTGGGAGGGTGCAGGGATAATTGCACCGCTTATGCCTCTGTAGCTCAGTCGGTAGAGCAGGGGACTGAAAATCCCCGTGTCATTGGTTCGATTCCGATCGGAGGCACCAGCTAAGGAAATCCAGCAGGGTTTCCAATATGCGGCCGTAGCTCATCTGGTAGAGCGCCACCTTGCCAAGGTGGAGGTAGCGAGTTCGAGCCTCGTCGGCCGCTCCAATACGAAGCCATCGTTGATGCAGAAATGCAAAAACGATGGCTTTTTTGTTGTTTCCCGTTACGGCTCCTTCCTGTGAAAAAAGAAAAGCCGGAAAATCCGCAGATTTTTCGGCTTTTGCAAATATGAAAATAATGATTCCGCTGATATTGTCGGAGCGCAATCTGTGCGCGGAGACAATTTTAAATCGTTTCTTACAGGATCACATTTTTAATGAGCAGCGAAATGCTGCCGTCGTCGCTGTGCAGAAACTCTACTTCATTTTCCGAGTTCAGCAGCTCGGTGGGGATCTTCACCTCAATGCCGTTGGCGGTGTGGATGCTGTGGCTCTCCATGCGGCGGATGCGCGCAGGGGTCACGGTCACGGGCTGCTCAGGCGCTTCCAGCACATCACTCTTTTCCACATAATCATCAAAGGGCACGGCGGCAAGGGATATTCCTCTTCCAACTGCTGACGCACCTGCTGGATGGATACCTGATTGTCGTTGTCTGCGGCCTGATTGGCGATCAGCATCGCGACCTGAGCCTCTACGTGGGGCTGATCTGCGTAGTTTTCCTGCACGGCCTGCACGGCGGCTTCCTGAATGGCCTGCAGCTTTTTCTTTTCCGGCTGGGCGGTGGTGTACTGGAACACTACCGTGGAAAGGTAAAAATCCTTGTGGCCGTCGATGTCGAACTTTTTTTCCAGCAGCTTCATGGAGTAGTCGGTCAGATTGACAAGGGCACCTTCCTCCACCTTGCCGCTCTGGCTGGGCAGGCAGGCCCGCTGCTGTATGATGGAGTTCACCGGGGCACCCTCCACATTCTCGGTGTAGTGGGTGTAGCCGTTTTTGTAGTTCAACTTCAGGATGCCCAGCCACGGCTCACCATCGCGGGTAAAATCCACCACGGCAAGGTCTGCCCCCGGAATGGTGGTGTGCGCGTGCATGTAGTCGAACAGACGCCCGCGATGCGGCAGGAAAGGTCCACAAAATCGTGGTTGTGCTCCAGCTCGTTTTTAAAGGCGGAATCCGGCAGCGGGCGGCACTGGCGGATATCGTCGCTGGCAAGCAGCTTTTCGATGTGGTACTGGAAATAGGCGGTCTTTTCGGCGGTCATTTCCATGCCGCTGCCGCTGAGTACAGGCGCATCCATGGTGGTGTCCAGCACGTGCAGAATGGCCTGATGAATGATGATCTCCATGGGAGTTACCTCGTTTTTATAAGAATCTCTTTGGCATACAGTATAGCACAGCCCGGCCCAAAAGGCGAGAGCACATCTTGTAAACCGCCTGCAGGAATGCTACAATAAGGGCAGAAAACCACGCAGGAAAGGGGACAAAAACCATGGAATTCCGTGATAAGCCAATGGAAAACCTCATCCGCCTTCAGGAAAAGGACATCTGCAAAAATGCCCGCGCGCTGCTGCTGGACGGTGAGAGCATCGTGGGTGCCTACAAGACGGTGCGCGATCAGGTGATCTTTACCACCCACCGCATCATCATGGTGGATATGCAGGGCGTTACCGGAACCCGGCAGCAGATCTTTGTGCTGCCGTACCGCAAGGTGCTGCACTTCGGGATCCAGACGGCAGGCTTTGGCGACCCGGTGCAGGCATCGCAGCTGACCGTCTGCTTTGCGGACGCACACGAGGCAAAGTTCGGCTTTATCGGCCAGCAGGAACTGTTTGCGGTCGCCAACGCCATCAGCCGGTGCATCCTGTAAATAACTCCTTTAAAACAGCAGGCTCCCCGCCCGAGACCGGACAGGGAGCCTTTTGCTGTATATGAAATAGGAGAATGGCAGAATTAGCAGCGGCTTGTTTTGCGCACCAGCTGTTCGTGCATGAATACCATGAGCACCAGCAGTGCCAGCAGGTAAAAAGGGAACAGTGCCGGAGTGATGTTGTTTGCCAGCAGGCCGAACAGCGGCGGCATGGCCAGATTGCCCAAATAGGCGCTTGCCATCTGGATGCCGATGACCGCCTGCGATCTGTCCGCGCCGAAGTGTTCCGGCGTGGAGTGGATGATACTGGGATAGATGGGCGCACAGCCCAGCCCTACCAGAACAAGACCGTTCAGGGCAAGGATCTGCGGCCCGGGCAACAGCAGAGCCAGCACCCCTGCGGCCAGAATGCACTGACCCATGCGGATCATCTGCGTATCGTTGAATTTCAGGGTCAAAAAGCCGCAGGCGGCGCGCCCGGCAGTGATGCCGATGTAGAACAGGCTGGCAAAGCTGGCGGCAGTGCCGGCGGCAACGCCTTTCGTCAGTGTGAGGTAGCTGCTGGCCCATAGACCGGCCGTGGTCTCCAATGCACAGTAGCAGAAGAAGCACAGCATCACCTCTCTGGCACCCGGCAGACGGAATACCTGTCCAAGGCTCAACGCATGCGTCGAAGCAGTTTCGGTGTCGGTGCCTGCAGTACGGCTCTGCCATAGCGGCAAACTGAAAAAGAGCACTGCGCTCAGCAGGATCTGGAACAGGGCAATGTACCGGTAGCCGGATGTCCACGGCCCGCCGCCTGCCAGCACCCGGCCCATGACCATGGGGCTGATCATGGTGCCGATGCCCCACATGCAGTGCAGCCAGCTCATGTGGCGGCTTTTATAATGTAAGGCAACATAGTTGTTCAGGGCCGCGTCCACGCTGCCTGCACCCAGCCCATAGGGCACGGCCCACAGGCAGAGCATCCAGAACTGTGTGGAGACCGAAAAGCCGAACAGCGCGGCAGCTGTCATGGCCACACTGAGGGCGGTCACTTTTCCGGTACCCAGCGCACGGGTGAGCCGGTCGCTGTTCAGGCTGGAAACAATGGTGCCAAAGGAGATGATCATGGAGATCAGCCCCGCATAGGACACCGGCACACCGAGCGCCGGATACATGGAGGGCCACGCCGACCCCAGCAGGGAATCCGGCAGGCCCAGACTGATGAACGAGATGTAAATGATCGGAAGCAGAAGCTGTACCATAAATCTTGAGTTCCTCCGGGAAGCGTGTTATACTTGCAATGCATCTTGTACTTTGCTGATGTAATAATATCACACATCGGAGCGGAATATTAGGATAAAAACGCCCGATTGATACAACAAAACCGGCGCGGATGCGGATGTGCACCTTGACGGAAAGGAGATGGCTGATCGTGGCATTTCAGACCGGCTGTGCAGCAGCGGGCGGGCTCAACTGCCTGCCGGATGTTGTGGCGGATGACGAGGGCAGGGAACTGGTGCAGCACGGCAGCGCACTGTTTCCTATTGCCTGCTATGAAGAGGACCTCAAAAGCTACTCGGTAGCATGGCATTGGCATGAAGAGTTTGAATACATCCTTGCCGTAAAAGGCCCGCTGGCGGTGGACGTGAGCAAAGCCCGGCTGGTTTTGCAGACCGGGCAGGGCGTGTTTGTCAATTCCGGAGTGTTCCATGCGGTGGAGCAGGCTGAGACCGGGGATGCCCTGCTGCATTCCGGGGTATTCCATCCGCGCCTGATCGGCGGCATGGATACCATCTTCTGGCAAAAGCTCGTACACCCGCTGCTTCAGCCGGGAGCACCGGCGTTCTTTCTGCTGGACGAGGCAGACGACGGGCAGAAGGCCGTGCTCTGCCATTTGCGGGAAGTCTGGGACGCAGTGGCCCAAGAGGTCTTTGACTATGAGAATCAGGCGCGGTACCATCTTTCGGCGGCGGTGCATCTGCTGGGAATGCAGTGCGAGGGTGGAAAAACAAAGGTCTCTCAGCAGGAGCAGATCGCGGCCCAGCGCATGAAACAGATGCTGCGTTTTGTGGAAGAGCATTATGCTGAGGAACTGAACGTGGAGCGCATTTCCGACTGCGTGGCCCTGAGTGAGAGCGCCTGCCTGCGCAGCTTCCGGCAGCTGCTGGGGATCACACCCATCCAGTATGTCAAGCAGTACCGCATTGAAAAGGCCGCCGAGCTGCTGCTTTCCACCAGCATGAAGATCGGCGAGATCGGTGCCGACTGCGGCTTTTCAGATACCAGCTACTTTACAAAGACCTTCCGGGAGATCAAGCACTGCACGCCCAGAGAGTACCGTCAGAAGTTTGCAGGAAGAGAGCAGCCTCTTTCAAGGCGGGACGGCGGCAGAGCCAGTGCACCGGCTGAAACAGCGTTATAAAAAGGAGAATCGGAAACAATGCAGCATAGTTTGACCAAAGGCCCCATCACCGGCAGCATTTTGCTGTTTGCTCTGCCGCTGATGCTGGCCTATCTGCTTTCGGCCACGCCGCTGGGCGTTATTGGCATCTGGCTCAGCGTGCCCATCGGCTGGGCGCTGGCAGATGCCATTGGCATTGGATACTATTTAAAAAAGAAGCAGTGACAGCAGGGGGAAAAGAAGATGGTCGACCATATCAGGATCCGCGGCGCGCGGGTGCACAACTTGAAAAACGTGAATGTGGATGTGCCGCTGGGCAAAATCGTGGGTGTGGCGGGCGTGTCCGGTTCGGGCAAGTCCAGCCTTGCGCTGGGCGTGCTTTACGCCGAAGCTCCCGCCGGTATCTGGACGCACTTTCCACCTATACGCGCCGCCGCATGACGCAGGCGGCAAAGGCATCGGTGGACGAAGTGCTGTATGTTCCGGCTGCACTGGCACTGCATCAGCGGCCCGCTGTGCCGGGCATCCGCAGCACCTTTGGTACCGGCACGGAACTGCTGAACAGTCTGCGCCTGATGTTCTCCCGTCTTTCCAGCTATCCCTGCCCGCAGTGCGGCCACTGGCTGGAACCCAGCCTTGCCGTGGCGGCAGAAAAGCCGCTGCTCTGCCCGCAGTGCGGTGCCAGCGTGCGCGCGCTTTCCGCTGAAGAATTTGCCTTCAACAGTCAGGGTGCCTGCCGCACCTGCAGCGGTACCGGTATGGTGATGACCGTGGACGAGAGCACCCTTGTGCCGGACGATTCTCTTACGATCGACGAAGGTGCCGTGGCCCCGTGGAAGAGCCTGATGTGGTCGCTGATGGTGGATATCTGCCGGGAGATGGGCGTGCGCACCGATGTGCCCTTCCGCGACCTGACCGACCGGGAAAAGGATATCGTTTTCCATGGCCCGGCGGAGAAAAAGCACATTTTTTATCATAACAAAAATTCCAATCAGGCCGGGGAGCTGGATTTTACCTATTTCAATGCCACCTATACCGTGGAGAACGCCCTCTCCAAGGTCAAGGATGAAAAGGGCATGAAGCGGGTGGAAAAGTTCCTGCGGCAAGGCATCTGCCCGGACTGCGGCGGCACCCGGCTGTGTAATGCGGCTCGTACCCCAAAGCTGCGGGGCATCACGCTGGACAAGGCTTGTCAGATGACTCTTGTGCAGCTTACCGATTGGGTGGCGGGTGTGCCGGACAGTCTGCCGGAAGAGATGCGGCCCATGGCCCGCAATATCTGCGAATCCTTCCAGACGGCAGCGGCACGGCTGCTCTCGCTGGGCCTTGGCTACCTGACGCTGGACCGCTCCGCTTCCACTCTTTCCACCGGTGAGCGCCAGCGGATGCAGCTGGCCCGTGCGGTGCGCAACCGTACCACCGGTGTGCTCTATGTGCTGGACGAGCCGTCCATCGGCCTGCATCCTTCTAACATTGAAGGCCTGACCGATGTGATGCACGACCTTGTGGCCGACGGCAACTCGGTGGTGCTGGTGGATCACGATACCCAAATTTTAAAGGAAGCTGACTGGCTGATCGAGATGGGGCCGGAAGCCGGTGCAAAGGGTGGACATGTGATCGCGCAGGGCAGCATTCCGAAAATTGAACAGAACGCGGCTTCTCAGATCGGCCCGTTTCTTGCAGGCAGGGCGGGGGTGAACGCCCGGCCTCATGTGCCGGAAAATGAACTGTTTGCACAGGGCCGCATCCATCTGGAAACCTCGGCCATCCATACTGTGAAGCCGCTGGAACTGGAACTGCCCAAGGGGCGGCTGACCGTGGTTACGGGTGTGTCCGGCAGCGGCAAGACCACCCTGATTTTGGAAAGCCTGGTCCCGGCCTTGCAGGCAAAGGTGAACGGCACAGCCCTGCCAGCGCATGTGAAAAGCGTGGAGGCCGAGGAAATCGCGCAGGTGAAGCTGATCGATGCAACGCCCATCGGCATCAATGTGCGCTCCACCGTGGCCACCTATGCCAATGTGCACGATGAGCTGCGCAAGCTGTTTGCCAAAACGCAGGATGCCAAAGACCACGGCTATAAGGCGGGCGATTTCTCCTACAACACCGGTAAGCTGCGATGCCCCACCTGTGACGGCACCGGTGTCATCAGTTTGGATGTGCAGTTTTTGCCGGACGTAGAAGTGCCCTGCCCGGACTGCGGCGGTTCGCGTTACAGCCGGGAAGCGGCGGCAGTGAAGCTGCCCACGGCGAACGGCGAACCAGCTCCATGGCCGACCTGATGGACATGGATGTGTCCACTGCATTGGAAGCCTGTGCAGACTGCAAGCTTGTGCGCCAGCGCCTGCAGGTACTGAAAGAATTGGGCCTTGGCTACCTGACCCTTGGCGAGGAGACACCCAGCCTTTCCGGCGGCGAAGCCAGCGGCTGAAGCTTGCCAGCGAGATGGGCAAGGGGCAGGCAGACAGTGTGTTCGTGTTCGATGAACCCACCATCGGCCTGCATCCGCTGGATGTACAGACCCTGCTGGGCGTGTTCCAGAAGCTGATCGGGAACGGTGCCACCGTGGTGGTCATTGAGCATGATCTGGATGTGATCCGCAATGCGGATTACCTTGTGGATATGGGGCCGGGCGGCGGCGATGCCGGCGGACGCATCGTGGCGGCAGGTACGCCGGAACAGGTAAGACAGAACCCGGAGAGCATCACCGGGCGGTATATCTGATAGAAAAAGCAACGCCCGCCGGGGAGACCCGGCGGGCGTTCTCTGTACGGCGATAAAACTTACCGCTTGATATCGTAGTTCATGTTCATCAGGTTGCGGATAGTGCTCACATCATCGGTGATGTTGGCATCGCCGTGGATGGTGTGCTTGATGGCACTGCTTGCCACCGCAAAGTTGATCATATCCATGGCTCTGTAGTTGTGCAGCATGGCGTAGATCAGGCCGCTGGCAAAGGCATCGCCGCCGCCCACGCGGTCAAGGATATTAAAGGTGAACAGCTTGCTCTCGAAGGTGTGGCCATCGTACCACATGAAGGCCTTCAGGCTGTTCTCGCTGCCGCTGTGCGCATAACGCACATGGCGGGCAATGCACTTGAGGTTGGGATACCGCTCGATGAAGTGCTGGAAAATCTCGTCCTGCTGCTCATAGCTGGGCTGCAGAGGCACGCCGTCCTTCCAGTCGCCCTTGGAGTGGTCGCTCTCATCCTTCCACAGGTGGTACGGCTCAATGCCAAGCAGCACATCCACATAGGCAGGCACTCGGTGCAGAAATCGCGGGCTTCTTCCCAGCTCCACAGGGTGGAGCGAAAATTGCCGTCGAAGCTGACGGTCAGGCCCTTGTTTTTGGCGACCTTGAGCATATCCAGAATGAGGGTGCGGCAGTTGGGTGCCAGTGCCGGGGTGATGCCGCTCAGGTGCAGCCAGTCGTAGCCGTCCAGCAAAGCATCCAGATCCACCTGCGAGAAATCGTACTCGGTAATGGCACTGTGCTTGCGGTCATAGATGACCTTGGACGGGCGGATGCCGTAGCCGGTCTCCAGATAATAAGTACCCAGACGGTTGGAAGGAGTCTCGTTCGGCTCGGTCAGGATCATAGGGGTGCAGTGCACGTCGTTGGAACGCAGCCAGCGCACGGCGCTCTTGCCCAGACTGTTGTTGGGCACCACGCTGAAGAAGGTGCTGTCCACACCAAGGTTAGCCAGTGCCAGTGCAATGTTGGCCTCGCTGCCGCCGTAGCTGGCCTCAAAGCCGGATGCCATACGGATCTTCTCGTAGTTCGGCGGGGTCAGGCGCAGCATGATCTCACCGCAGGTGATGAATTTCTGGCCGGTGGTATCGTTGCCAAGGATCGGGTTGAAATGTTCCATAACGCTCCTCCTGATATTTACAGCTCATCAGAGTTCTGTTAACACATCGTTGTATCCATTATAATCCGGCCCGGATAGGATTGCAAGCACTTCCGCGGGGATGCAAGAGAAAATAATCAGCCTTTTTTGGGAGATTTGACGAATTCATACCCCTGTCAAATCGAAAGAAGGCGTATACTCTTCCTTTGCGCTGCTCTTCTGCTGCATGTAGCCCTGCGCCAGTCCCTTGTCCATGGCATAGTTGACCACCCGGCGGTATTCATAGGTGGTAATGCGCCGTCCGATGCCGTGCTCTGCGGCTTTGTAAAACGGTGTGTACTGGCTCATGACGCTGGGGATGAAGCATCCGGGGTCTGCATCGTTCCACGCGGCCATCTGTCAAGCACCGCAAAGCTGTCGTCAACATGGCCGGGCAGGGCAAGGTGCCGCAGAATGACCCCCTTTTGCAGGATGCCCTCTGCATTGAACACCGGGTGCCCGGCCTGTGCCATCATGGCTTCAATGGCGGGCTTTGCCTGCGCAAAATAGTCCGGTGCAGAGGAAAGCTCTGCCGAGAGAGCGGAGGAAACGTATTTCAGGTCGGCCAGCCAGATGTCGATGTATCCGCGCCATGCTTCCACGCTTTCCACCGTTTCGTAGCCGCCGGTGTTGCATACGATGGGCAGATGCAGGCCCTTAGCCCGGGCAATATCCAGCGCGGCAATGATCCAGGGCCGCCACTGGCCGGGCGTGACCAGATTGATGTTGTTGGCACCCTGCTCCTGCAGATTCAGGAAAATCTCTGCCAGATGTTCCACGCTGATCTCCTTGCCAAGGCCCTCGGCGCTGATGGGATAGTTCTGGCAGAAGCAGCATTTGAGGGTGCAGCCGGAAAAGAACACCGTGCCGCTGCCCTTTGTGCCGCTGATGCATGGCTCCTCCCAGTAGTGCAGGGCAGCGCGGGCAGCTTTTAAGGTGCCGCCCGCGCCGCAGAAACCGGTGCGTCCGGCAGCACGGTCGGCCCCGCACCGGCGCGGGCAGAGGGTGCAGGAAGAGGGAACGGAGACGAAATCGCTTTTCGGCATAATATCCAAAGTCCTTTGCTGAAAGTTTGTCAGCCCCAGTATACCACTTTTCGCCCCGGACGTGCTATACTATAAGATAAGGAAAAAATAATACATATGGAAAGCAACATCTTTGCAAGGTCTGTGTGGCGGACTGCGGCGGAGAGAACGTTGTGATGGAGGAGACCATGCGCACCGAAACCGATGAGATCCGCGATAATCTCAAGTACCTGACCCTGCTCTCGCGGGATTATCCTTCGCAGGCGGCGGCAGCCAGCGAGATCATCAGCACGCAGGCACTGCTCAAGCTGCCCAAGGGCACCGAGCACTTCATGAGCGACCTGCACGGCGAGAATGAAGCTTTTGTGCATATTCTGAATTCCGCTTCCGGTGTCATTCGCGAAAAAGTGGATCAGGTGCTGGGCGATACCGTGCCAAAGCATACCCGCGCCGAGCTGGCAACGCTGATCTATTACCCCAACGAAAAGCTGCCCCAGCTCAAGGCACGCTGTACCAGCGAGGAAGCGCTAGACCAGTGGTACACCGAAACGCTGCTGAGGCTCATTGATATCTGCCGTCTGGTGTCCTCTAAGCATACCCGCGACCATGTGCGCAGATGCCTGCCTGCCAGCTGCGGCTACATTCTGGACGAGCTGCTCCACGCCCATTTTGAGGATCACGACAAGGATCTGTACTACGGCCAGATCGTGGGCAGCATCATTGAAAATGGCCGCGCCGACCACTTTATCGTGCGGCTGTGCGAGCTGATCAAGCATCTGGCAGTGGACAAGCTGCACATCGTGGGCGACCTGTTCGACCGCGGCCCACGCCCGGATATCATCCTCGATCTGCTCATGCGCCACCACAATGTGGATATCCAGTGGGGCAACCACGATGTAGTATGGATGGGTGCCGCTGCGGGCAGCCCCATCTGCATCTGCACGGTGCTCAAGACCACGCTGGCTTATCATAACCACGGAATGCTGGAGGACTGCTACGGCATCAACCTGCGCCATCTGCAGCGCATGGCCGAGCAGTTCTACGGCAATGATGATCTTTCCATCTGGATGCCTCATACCGATGCGGCCCGCGGCCCCTACACCAGGGGAATGCTGCACCGCTGTGCCGTGATGCACAAGGCCATCAGCATTCTGATGTTCAAGCTGGAGTGCCATGTCATCGACCGCAACCCGGACTTCCAGATGCAGGAGCGAGATTATCTGCGCCGCATCGACTGGGGAAAGCACACGGTAAAGATCGGCGAAAAGGAGTATCCGCTGCGGGATACCTCGTTTCCCACGGTGGACCCCGCCGACCCGGCCGCACTGCACCCGGATGAACAGCTGGTGCTGCACAAGCTGGTGCAGTCCTTCCGCCAGAGCGAAAAACTGCAGCAGCATGTGGAATTTCTCTATGCAAAGGGCAGCGTGTACCACATTGAGAACGGCAACCTGCTCTACCATGGCGCTGTGCCCATGACCAGCCGCGGCACCTTTGCCATGGAGCGCTTTGAGGGCCGCTACTACTCCGGCCGCGCACTGATGGACTACTGCGATGCCCGCGCCCGCCGGGGCTACTATGCACCGGAAGGCAGCGCTGCCCGCCAGAGCGGACAGGATTTTTTGTGGTATCTGTGGTGCGGCAAGCTTTCGCCGCTGTTTGGCCGCAGTGCCATGACCACCTTCGAGCGGCTCTATGTAGAGGACGCTTCCACCCACACCGAGGTGAAGGACCCCTATTATACATGGTATAACGATGAGGCCGTCTGCCGCCGCATTCTGGCTGAGTTTGGCCTGCCCGGTGCCAGCCACATCGTCAACGGCCACGTGCCGGTGCGGGAAAAGAACGGCGAAAGCCCCATCAAGGGCGGCGGACGGCTGGTGGTGATCGACGGCGGTTTCTGCCGTGCCTACCACGAAAAGACCGGTATTGCGGGCTACACGCTGGTGTATTCCAGCCGCACCATGTCCCTGCGCACCCATCAGCCCTTTGAAAGTGCCGAGAAAGCGGTGAAGGATAATCTGGATATCATTTCCCAGAAAAACATTCTGGAAACCGAAAATCATCGCATTCTCGTGGAGGACACCGACGAGGGCGAGGTGCTGCGGGAGCGTGTGCACGACCTCAAGCAGCTGGTGGCTGCCTATCAGCTGGCTGGATCACTGAGACTCGGTGCGAAGACCACATCTGGTAAAGAAAGCGCAACAGCAATGTATCTGGTTTTTGTAAAATACCTGAAAAAGAAATCAAAATTTTGGAATATCCTGCGCGAAAATGGGCAAAACAGAAAATAATAAAACAACACCAAACGGGGCTTTGCTTTTTTGTGAAAGTTGTGTATAATAAGATAGCTGTACGTGTACGGCCTTATGGCCCATGCACATCAGGCAGCTTTTATGGAAAATGCTTTCAGGAACCTTAACAGGCCTGCGGCTGCGGGCCTCCGACAAGGAGATCATAAAATTGGAGAAATTTGTTATTACGGGCGGCAAGCCCCTGCACGGCGAAGTTACCATTTCGGGTGCCAAAAACGCGGCGGTTGGCATCCTGCCTGCAACCATTCTGGCAGCGGATGTCTGTGTGATCGAGAATCTGCCGGATATCAGTGATGTGGCGGTGAGCCTGAAGATCCTCAGCGTTCTGGGCGCACAGATCAAAATGATCAACCGCAACACCTACGAGATCGACACCACCCATCTGAACGGCACCAACGTCCCGGACGACCTGTCCCGCCAGATGCGCGCCAGCTACTACTTTCTGGGCGCACTGCTGTCCCGTTTTGGCAAGGCTCAGGTGGCCATGCCCGGCGGCTGCAACCTCGGCCCCCGCCCCATTGACCAGCACCTGAAGGTGTTCAGTGCTCTGGGCGCAGAGGACAGCGTGGACTACGGCATGATCACCGTGCGCGCCAAGGAGATGAACGGTGCACACATCTTCTTTGATAAGGTCAGCGTGGGCGCTACCATGAACGGTATGCTCTCCGCTGTAATGGTCAAGGGCCAGACCATTCTGGAAAACTGTGCCAAGGAACCCCATGTGGTGGATCTGGCAAACTTCCTGAATATGTGCGGTGCGAACATCCGCGGCGCAGGCACCGATGTGATCAAGGTGCGCGGCGTGGAAAAGATGCACGGCTGCACCTACAGCATCATCCCGGATCAGATCGAGCTGGCAGCTACATGGTGGCTGCTGCTGCCACCGGCGGCGATGTTCTGGTGAAGAACGTCACCCCCAAGCATTTGGAACCCATTACCGAAAAGCTGCGCCGTGCAGGCGTGGAGGTGGAAGAATTTGACGATGCTGTGCGTGTGCGCCGCACCGGCGATATTCTGCCGCTGAAGATCAACACGATGCCGCATCCCGGCTTTCCCACCGACATGCAGCCCCTGATGGGCGTGCTGCTGAGCGTGGCCAAGGGCACCAGCACCGTGACCGAGAGCGTGTGGGACAACCGCTTCCGCTATGTGGACGAGCTGCGCAAGATGGGTGCCAACGTGCAGGTGGACGGTCAGGTGGCTGTGTTTGAGGGCGTGGATAAGCTCACCCCTGCACCGCTGCGCGCACTGGATCTGCGTGCAGGCGCTGCCATGGTGGTGGCTGCGCTGATGGCAGACGGCACCAGTGAGATCGAGGAAATCGGCCACATCGAGCGCGGCTACGAGAATATCGTGGAAAAGCTGCGTGGTCTGGGTGCAGACATCAGCAAGGTGGAGCGTATGCCCGCTGCACTGGATCAGGCACTGTAACTTATAAAAAGCAAACAGCCTGCTGCATATGCGGCGGGCTGTTTTTGAGTGTATCAGAGGTTTTTCATGGCAGAATTCATCTCGTTATATTCGGGTTCCTCCGGCAACAGCAGTGTGGTGCGCTGCGGGCAGCGGTATCTCATTGTGGATATGGGCAAGGGCGTGCGCACTACCTCGGCGGCGCTCAAGGCGCTGGGCCTTGCCGTCAGTGACTGCGACGGCATCCTTGTCACCCACGAGCACAGCGACCATGTGAAGGGGCTTTCCACCTTCCTCAAAAAGAACACGCTGCCGGTGTACGGTGCAGCGGCAACGCTGGATTTTCTGGACAGCAACGGCATTGTACCGGCCAGCTGTGAGCTGCACGAGCTGGAAGGCAGGGAAGAGGACGTGGGCGCGTTTGGCGTGCAGAGCTTTCCCACCAGCCACGATGTGCCCTGTGTGGGCTACCGCATCCACACCCCGGACGGCAAGACCATGACCATTGCAACCGACCTTGGCGTGCTCACGCCGCCGGTGCACGAGGCGCTTTCCGGCTGCGACCTTGTGGCACTGGAGAGCAACTACGACCTGCACATGCTGCGCAGCGGGCCGTACCCCTATTACTTACGGGCACGCATTGAAAGTACCCGGGGCCACCTTTCCAACGACGAGTGCTCGGCAAAGCTGCTGGAACTCATTCAGGAAGGGTGCAAAAAGTTTGCGCTGTGCCATCTTTCGCAGGAGAACAACACGCCTGCGCTTGCCCTGCAGACCGTGTTCAACACGCTGGCGCGGCGGGCGTTGTGCCGGAGAAGGACTGCATCGTGCAGGCACAGCGCCGCAACGAAATGAGTCCGGTATTAGAGTTTTGAATAAAACAAACGGCAATGCAAATGCATTGCCGTTTGTTTTATTCAGCTGCTTTCTGTGTGCGAATGTCATCGCCTGCAAAAAGGCAAGGGACAAAGGCAGAAAGGCGGCTGGAAATTTTTTCGGTATACAGCTTTTCCAGCAGAGCACCGTCAGTGATGTTGGTGGTGACGATGGTGGGCAGCTTTGCACCCAGCCGGTTGTTGAGCAGACTGTACAGGCTGCTGATGAGGAAGGCGGAGTTGAACTCCGAGCCAAGATCATCCAGAATGAGCAGGTCGGCCCCGGCAGCGGTCTGCATCAGCGTTTCCTCCTCGCCTGCCGGGTCTGCACCAAAGTGCAGCCCTTCCAACTTGGAGAAAAAGTCCGGGCTGGAAACATAGATCACATCGTAGCCCTTTTCCAGCACGATGCCCGCAATGGCAAGGGCCGCATGGGTCTTGCCAAGGCCCGCATTGCCAAACAGCATCAGGCTCTCGCTGTGGTGGTCAAACTCTTCCGCGTAGCTGCGCAGGTCTGCCAGCATATCGGCCATGTAAGGGCGGATGGCACCGCCCACCTTTTCATCGGCACGGTTCGGGTAATAGCGCAGCTCCATGCTGTCAAAGCTTGCAATGGACAGGCTGGACAGCGCCTCGATCTCCTTGCGGCGCAGCTGCTGCATCACCTTGTGCACGCACTCACAGGCGCGGCCATTCACGCTGCCGGTGTCCTGACATTTGGGGCAGACAAAGCGCGGCTCCAGTGCATCAGCGGGCCGTCCGCTTTGTGCCAGCAGGGCGGTCAGCTTCTGCTTTGCATCGGCAAGGGCGGCGGCAGCTTCGGTGCGGTCCTTGCCCGCAGCACCGGCCAGTGCGCAGCGGATGCCCCCGCACCCGCACCTCTTCTTCTGCATGGCGCAGGGCGGGAATGGCGGCTTCGGCTTCGGCGCGGCATCCTCGGCTCTGGCTCTGGCCACCTGCCGCCGGGCGGCCACGGTGCGCATGGCTTCCTGATACAGTTCGTTTTTGGTACGCATGGCTCCTCCTTATTCCGGTTTCTTTTTCAACGGACGGCGGCGGGCAGCGTTCTTGAGGAAATCGTTGCCGCTGGGGGCTTCGCGGTCTACCCGGAGGTTCCGGCTTGCGCCTGCAGCAGCCACCGGGCTGCGCACATCGTGCACGGTGCGCAGGCCCTTGGCGTTCCATGTTTTGAGGATACTGTTCCAGTACCACAGGTCGCGCTTGGCCCCGGCCTGCACGGCAGCTTCCTGCACCATGGCATCGTCGTAGCCGTAAACCTCGTACCAGCGTGCAATGGCCTTGCGCCCGCCAAGGGTCAGCTCGCTTTCCGGGATGTTCAGAAGGCCGCTGACATACTGCTCGCGGCTCTGGCGCAGTGCCAGCAGTTTGAGGTGGGCATCGGCCTGCTCACCGGTCTCCACGCCCTCGGTGCGCCACACCTTCAGCTCATGCACTACGGCGGCCATGGTGCTGCGGCCGGTGCTGCAACGTAGGCGGTGCACAGCATCACGGTCTCCGGCGCAAAGCCTCCTGCATATAAAGGTTGACCAGCTTTTCCATCTCCCTGTGGGTCAGCGGACGGGCAAAGCCGGTCTGTGCGCAGTCGATCAGGCTGGAGATCATGGGGTCGGTGCGGCTGGCCGCAGCGATCTCGGCCCAGGTCATGGGTGCGGGGGCGCTGGGTTCCTCGCCCGGTGCAGCGTTCTCTTCGTACCGCTCCAGCAGGCCAGCGCCTGCCCAGAAGGAGAGGGCGCTCTCGGCGCTGATGCGGCTGCGCAACTTGAGGTCGGCACAGATCTTGTCCGGGTCGGTGATGCCGGTCGCCAGCACATACAGAGCCACGCGCACATTGTATTCTTCGGCGATGCCCAGTTTGGAAAACACCAGCTGCGGCACTGCAATGGTATCGCCCTTGAGTTCTTTTAAACGATAGATCATGTTTTATTCCTTCGGCTTGTCCGGCTCGGCTTCGGCGGCAGGCGGCTCCCACGGGTCGCTGTCCATCATGCTGGGACAGTTTTTCCAGCGGTCAGGATCGGCATTGAACGCGTCCTGCAAAAAAGCGGCTGTGGCCTCCCGGCCCTCGTCGGTGAGCGGAAACACCTTCTGCACCCGCAGCAGGTCGGTCTTTTCAATGGTCCAGGGGTCCGGCCAGTAGTCCACGGTGAGGATGCTTTCCTCCTTTGCGGCACCCTCGCCGCCGTCCGGGTCCGGCACGGTGCGCTTGCCGGGAATCATCCGGTATCGCAGGCCGTATTCGTTGCCGCTGTAGGAATTTTTGCATTTGAAGTAATGCAGCAGGGGAACAAAGATCATGGCAGAGTCCTTTCGTATTTTGCAGGGAGCGGCTGTAAGCAAAAACGCAAACCGATATTCCACGGTTTGCCGTTTGTTTTTGGAGCAGGGTACGGGACCCGAACCCGCCGCCTGCTGCTTGGGAAGCAGCCGCTCTACCGGATGAGCTAACCCTGCAAGTTGCTCATTTATTGTAGCAAAGAGGGACGGGATTGTCAAGGGCCGGAGAATGTCAGTTTTTCTGGGCATCGGTCAGGTCCAGCACCGGCGTGAAGGGGTCGAACACAAGGCCGGTGATGCCGTCCGCCACCAGCAGACGCCTGTTCTGGCCCAGCAGCGGCACCACGGCGCAGCCTTCCAGCAGCTGGCGCTCACAATCGGCCAGCAGGGCACAGCGGCGCTGCCGGTCTGCTGGGCACTCTCGGCCAGACGCTGAGAGTAGATGGGGTCGGACCAGCCGGTCAGGCCGCCGCCCTCGGCCGTGAACTGCTGCAACATCTGGTATACGCTGCCGCCTTCGGCGCGGATGGGAGCCAACGCAATGGTGTAACTGCCCGCTGCAAGGCGTTTGTCGAACTCCTCCTGCGGAACCTCTTCCACCGAGAAGAAAAGGGAGCAGTCCTTCTGCCATGCGCCGTTGATCTGCTCGGCCAGTTCGGTCAGGCCGGCTTCCTTCGGCAGCAGGATGGTCACGCCGGAAAAATCCGAGCTGGCCATGCCCTGCCGTGCATTCAGATACAATGTACGGGGGTCGGTGATGGTGGCAGCGGGTTCCCGGCAGACTTGCGGTAATCGATGCCGTCCACGGAAAGGCCGGTGGGCACAAGGCCCTCGGCAGCGGTGTACAGACCGGAAGAGGGCACATCCACATTCTCCCGGGCGATGCCGGCAAGCGCCTGCCGCAGTTCCTGATCGGCAAACACAGAATCTTCGGCGCTGTTGAACAGCAGTGCCAGGTGGTGTCGGAGTAATCCACCGACTGCAGCGAGGTATCCTCGCCGGTGTCGTCCAGCGCGGCGGAGCATTTTTCGTCTGCAATGAGCTGGGCGGCGCTCTTGCCGGTGCTGCCGGTGTTCTGCACCAGACGCAGGCTGCCGATCATGGGGGAGGAGACATCCCGGTGCAGGAACAGGCCGCTGGCCGTCCAGTTGTAAAGATAGAAGCTGCCGCTGGAAAGGGTGGTCTTGGCGGTCAGGCCGTAGGTGCCGCGGGTGCTCTCAAAAAATGCTTCATCGCAGGGCATGGCACCGGGCAGGGTGAGCTTGGCAAGGAAGTTGTCGTCCTTTTCACTCAGGCGGAACACCAGCGTCAGCGGGTCGGCGGCCGAAACGCCCAGCGTGCTGGCATCGGCTGTGCCAGCCAGCACGGCAGCACTGTTCTCAAGGGCGGCAAACTCCACGGCATAAGGGGAATTTGTCTGCGGCTGGAATATGCGCCGAAATGCAAACACAAAGTCCTCGGCAGTGATGGTGTGATCCGTGGAAGCGCCCTTGACGGCCTTGTAGGTCAGGCCGTCCTTGATCTGGAAGGTGTAGGTCTTGCCATCGGAGGAGATCGTCCAGCTCTCGGACAGATCGGGCACGATCTCGCCATCCGCTTTTTTGCGGACAAGCCCGCTGTAAAGGTTCTCGCAGGCGATCACGTCCGGGGCAGCAGAAGCCACCTGCGGGTCGAGGTTTGCGGGGATGGTATCCACGAACCATGTAAAGCTTGGCGCACTGGAACTGCTGCCGCAGCCGGTGAGCGCAAGCAGGAACGCAGCAGCAAGCAATGCTGCGGTAATACGGAAGAACTGTTTCAAGGGGATGACCTCATTCTATGGTATTTGCGAAAAAAGGCTTTTTGTATACAAAAAGCACTCTGCTTCGACAAGTGTAGCAGAAACAGCGGCAAAATACAATTGCAGAATTGTGAATTTACCTTGCTTTTTGGGGCAAAAAGGGCGTTTTTCCGTTGCCAATTGCGGCTAAATGGACTATAATGGTACAGCGAAACATCTCTGCACCTATTTTGAGGTGCGTTCTGAATACGATATTATGGAGGAGGAACTGTTTTTATGCAGAAGGATCAGCAGAAACTGATTGAACTCATCAAAGGCAAAAAAGTGGCCTTCATTGGTGCCGGTGTCAGCCACAAGACCCTGATCAAGGAGTTTGTGGAGATGGGTGCCCATGTGACCCTGTGCGACCAGAAAAAGAGCGTGGAGGACTTTGGCGATTACGCTGCAACCATCAAGGAGCTGGGCATCGACCTGAGTCTGGGCGAAAACTATCTGGATGGCTTCAAGGGTCAGGATATCATCATGCGCACCCCGGGCTTTGTGGGCTACTTTGAAAAGCCCCTGCAGGATGCCATGGCCGCAGGCACCATGGTCACCAGTGAGGTGGAGTTGTTCTTCGACTTCTGCCCCTGCGAGATCGTAGCCGTGACCGGCTCCGACGGCAAGACCACCACCACCACCCTGATCTCCAAGTTCTACGAGGCCGCAGGCCGCAAGGTGCATCTGGGCGGCAACATCGGCGCAGCTCTGCTGCCCATGCTGCCCGAGGTGGCTCCCGAGGATGTGGCTGTGGTGGAGCTTTCCAGCTTCCAGCTCATCAGCATGCATTCCAGCCCCAACATTGCCGTGGTGACCAATGTCACCCCCAACCATCTGGACCACCACAAGGACATGCAGGAGTACATTGATGCCAAGCGCAACATCCTGCTGTACCAGAAGCAGCCCTGCCGCGCTGTGCTGGGCTATGAGAATGAGATCAGCCGTTCCATGCAGTCCGACTGCAAGGGCAAGCAGGTGTGGTTCACCCGCCTGCACGATACCGACAACGGTGCCTTCCTGCGCAAGGAGGACAACATGCTCTGCATGGCCGAGGATGGCGTTGTGACCCCCTTCCTGCGCAAGAGCGTGAAGCTGCGCGGCCTGCACAACATTGAAAACCTGCTGGCTGCTGCCGCTGCCGTGTGGGGCGAGGTGCCCGTGGAAGCCATCCAGAAGGTGGGCAGCACCTTTACCGGTGTGGAGCACCGCATTGAGCCGGTGCGCACGCTGGACGGCGTGCTGTACTACAACGACTCCATCGGCACCAGCCCGACGCGCACCATTGCCGGTCTGCGCAGCTTTAACCAGAAGGTCATTCTGATCGCTGGCGGCTACGACAAGCACATTCCTTATGAGCCGCTGGCACCGGAAGTGGTGGCCCACGTGAAGAACCTTGTGCTGATGGGTGCCACCGGCCCCCGCATCGAAAAGGCTGTGCGCGAGGACCCGAACTTCAACGAAGCAGAGCTGCCCATCCAGCATGCCGACAACATGCAGCACGCTGTGAGCTGGCCCGTGCCTGCGCAAAGCCCGGTGACATCATCATCCTGTCCCCGGCCAGCGCATCGTTTGACCTGTACCCCAACTTTGAGGTGCGCGGCCGCGAGTTCAAGAAGATCGTCAACGAGCTGAAGTGATCGCGCAGGTCAGCACAAAAGCCCACCGCGCCCGCTTTTTAAATGCCTGCGGGGGGAAATGGGTGCTGGGGGCGACCCTGCTGCTGGATCTTGCCCTTTTTAGCAAAAGCCAGCCGTGGCGATTCTACGCAGGACCTACACTGGCGCTGGAACTCAGCGGCAGTACCGCATGGGCAGCAGGGCACGCAAACCCGGAAGAGCTGGCCAGCTTTCTGGCTTTCTGCGGGTGTGAGAGCATCATTTTAGACGAAAACGAATGCCCACCGCCTGCCGGGTGGTGCAAAGCTGAAACGCTGACTGTATTCGGTCTTGCACCCGGCAAGGCTCTGCCGCTGCCCGCTGCAGACGAGACGCTCTGGGCCGGACTGACCCTTGACAGAGAACCCTCTGCCATGGATGTGGCACGGGCGCTCTACCCGGCGGATACGGCAAAGCAGGAGGACTTTTACTCCGAGCTTTGCACAAAGCGCACCCGCGGCAAAGCCCTTGTGTGGGCGCTGCGGCAGAGAAGTGAAACGATCTGCACGGTAGGGGCCTATACCCTTGCGAACAGGCAGGCCTACATGGCCTGCGGGCAGACAGCCCAGCCTTTGCGGGGCAAGGGCATCGGCGGGCGGCTCATTGTGCAGATGGCGAACGAGTTTGCCGCCAAGGGGGAGCACCCGGTGTTTCTCTGCAGCCCGGAGCGGGTGCGCTTTTATACCCGGCTTGGCTTTGAAAAGCTGGGGGAATATGCAAGATATGAACAAACTCCTTCAGTCAAAACCTGACGGTTTTGCCAGCTCCCTCAATGAGGGAGCCTTTGGCAGGACGGAAAAGCTTTCTGCATAAGTGAAACGTTCTGGTTTCGTCAGGAGCTCCCTCCCTGAGGGAGCTGGCGCACGAAGTGCGGCTGAAGGAGTCATTCCGACAGAAAGCCTGCGCTCTATAAAATCTATAAAATTAAGGAACCGTTATAATGTCAATGCTGAACCACTTTTTCAATTACAAACCCGAAGTTCTGGCGCTGGACGAAAAGGCTATGGAGCTGTGCCAGCCCTACTTCCGCCATATGGAGGAGATCCGCGATTTTAACCAGCTCAAAATGCTGAAAGCCTTTGCGGATACCAGATGTCCTCCACCGATATGCTGGGCACCACCGGCTACGGCCTGTGGGATACCGGCCGCGCAAAGCTGGAGCAGATCTTTGCCGAGGTGATGGGCGCAGAGGATGCCCTCGTGCGCAGCCAGTTCCAGAGCGGCACCCACACGCTGGCTGTGGCGCTGTTCGGCCTGCTGCGGGCAGGGGACACCCTGCTGGCTGCCACCGGCCGTCCCTACGATACGCTGGAAGGCGTGATCGGTCTGGACGGCAAGGGCAAGGGCACCGGCACCCTGATGGATTACGGCATCCGGTACGATGAAGCTCCGCTGAAAGCCGACTTCACCCCGGATTATGACCTGATCGCCCAAAAGGCCCCCGGTGCAAAGGTGTGCCACATCCAGCGCAGCCGCGGCTATCTGCAGCGCAATGCCTTTGATCTGGAAACGATCCGAAAAATTGCGGATACCGCCCGCGCCGCAAACCCGGACATCATTATTTTTGTGGATAACTGCTACGGCGAGTTCACCCAGACGCAGGAACCCTGTCAGATGGGTGCAGACCTTGTGGTGGGCAGCCTGATCAAGAACCCCGGCGGCGGCATCGCTCCCACCGGCGGCTACATTGCGGGCCGCAAAGACCTTGTGGAGCTGTGCGCTTACCGCCTGAATGCGCCCGGTCTCGGCAAAGATCTGGGCTGCACGCTGGAAACGCCCCGTGATATGTATCTGGGCTTCTACTATGCGCCCGGCGTGGTGTGCGAGGCCATCAAGACCGCCATTTACGCCCAGTGTATGCTGGAGCTGCTGGGCAAGAATCCAGTGCCGCGCTACTGCGACGACCACAACGACATCGTCACCTGCTTTGATGCAGGCACTGCAGATGCGCTCATCGGCTTCTGTCAGGGTATTCAGGCTGCAAGCCCCGTGGACAGCTATGCCGCCCCGGAACCTTCTCCGGAGCCGGGCTATACCGATGAGGTGGTCATGGCAAGCGGCAGCTTTACACAGGGCAGCACCATCGAGCTTTCCTGCGACGGCCCGCTGCGTGAGCCGTACACCTGCTACCTGCAGGGCGGTCTGAACTTTGCTGCCAGCCGTGCAGGCGTGCTGCTGGCCATCCAGAAGGCTTATTTTAAGGACTAAAAAAAGGAGAGCGCATGCCTGTTTTAAGTGACCGTGTGGGTACCTTCACGGATTCTGTTATCCGCCGCATGACCCGCATCAACAATCAGTACGACTCCATCAACCTTTCGCAGGGCTTCCCGGATTTTGACCCGCCGAAGCAGTTGCTGGACGCTCTGGCCGAAACAGCTTACAAAGGCCCGCACCAGTACGCTGTGACCTTTGGCGCGCAAAACTTCCGCGAGGCGCTGGCAAAAAAGACCAGCCCTGCCCTTCACCACGAAGTAGACCCCAACACCGAGATCTGCGTGACCTGCGGCGGCACTGAGGCCATGATGGCCGCCATGATGACCATCTGCAACCCCGGCGACAAGGTGATGATCTTCTCACCGTTCTACGAGAACTACGGTGCCGATGCCATTCTTTCGGGCGCGGAACCCATCTATATCCGCTGGTGCCGCCCACCTATGAGTTTGATATCAGCCTGATCGAAAAGGCTTTGCCGAGGGTGCTAAGGCGCTGATCCTGTGCAATCCTTCCAATCCCTGCGGCAAGGTGTTCCGCCGCGACGAGCTGGAAGCCATTGCAAAGCTGGCCATCCAGTACGATGCCTTTGTGGTGACGGATGAGGTGTACGAGCATATCATCTATGCGCCGGCAGAGCATATCTGCATGGCAAGCCTGCCCGGCATGTTTGAGCACACCATCACCTGCAACTCGCTCTCCAAGACTTACTCCATCACGGGCTGGCGTCTGGGCTATCTGATCGGACCCGCAGAGGTCATTGAGGGTGCGCGCAAGGTGCACGACTTTCTCACTGTGGGTGCGGCTGCACCCCTGCAGGAGGCCGCTGTGGCCGGTTTGGAGATGCCCGCCAGCTATTACGAAGAGCTGCAGGCCCTTTACACCGAAAGGCGCGATCATTTTCTGGCCGGACTGGACCGTGTGGGGCTGAAGCACAATGTTCCGCAGGGCACCTATTTTGTGATGATCGATATTTCCGATTTTCTGGCGCTGCCCCAGTTCAAGGGCTGGACCGACCTGCAGTTCTGTGAGTGGATGATCCGGGAAGTGGGCGTGGCCGCTGTGCCTGGCTCCAGCTTCTTCCGGGAGCCGGTGAACCACCTGATCCGGATGCACTTTGCCCGCGGCACCGATGTGCTGAACGAAGCCGTCCGCCGGCTGGAAAAGCTGCAGGCTTTACTGAAATAAAAGCAAAACAAAAAACAACAGCGCCGCAGGAAGTTTCCTGCGCGCTGTCTCTTTCCCGATACTCTATACACGATTCATCACACGGCGTGGCGCTGCACGGTGGGCATTGGCTCCACAAGAGCGGGATGCATCCCCTCGCGGTAGTCCAGGTCGCCCTGATCCATACCGCGCAGCAAGACCTCGGCGGTGGCAATGTTGGTGGCAATGGGTACGCTGTGCATATCGCACAGGCGGAGCAGATTCTGCTCGGTGATGCTGGCGGCATCCGCTTTCAGCGGGTCACGGAAGAACAACACCAGATCCACTTCGTCGCACGCAATGCGGGAAGTGATCTGCTGCACACCGCCCAAGCGCCCGGAGAGATAACAGTGCACGGGCAGGCCGGTAGTCTGCGCCAGCATCCGTCCGGTGGTGCCGGTAGCAATGACTGTGTTTTTGGACAAAATGGCGCTGTAAGCAGTGCAGAACTGCAGTGCAAGCTCTTTGCGGGAATCGTGTGCAAGAATGGCGATCGTCATATTGCTCTCTCCTTTGTTCCAAGTATAGTGTTGTGTGTGACGAACAACTTTCTCATTGGAAAGTGAAATGAAGTGAAATCGTTATCAAGTTTTCCAATATAGTTTTACCGCATCGAAACAGGGGCTGTCAAGGGGGTCCTTGTACTTTTTACAAAACAAAATGGAGAAAGTAAGACTATATCTTTGTGAGAAGTGCAGAAAACTGGGATACAATCATCCATATCAATGAGCGAACAGGAAAGGCAGATTGAAAACATAATTCAGTTTTTGTCTTTGCTGAAAGAACATTTCATGGGAATAAAACAAAAATACAGGCTGGCGCAAATCGCACCAGCCTGTTTCGGAAAAAGCTTTTCAGTTTCGTTTCTAAATTATGAATATTATGGAGAAAACGCTCACTCCCGATTTCCGCACTGGAAAGGTGGGTTCAGCGGGCTTTAGCGGATCTGACCATTGCCGTGGATGATATACTTGTAGCTGCACAGCTCGGCCAGTCCCATGGGGCCGCGGGCGTGGAGTTTCTGGGTGGAAATGCCCATTTCGCACCCAAGGCCGAATTCACCGCCATCCGTAAAGCGAGTGGAACAGTTCACATACACGGCGGCGCTGTCCACTGCGGCAGTGAACAGGTCGGCATGGGCCTGTGTCTGGGTCAGGATGGCTTCGCTGTGGCCGGTGGAGTGCTCAGCAATATGCCCGATGGCCTCCTCTACGCTGTCCACGACCTTGACCGCGAGGATGTAGTCCAGAAATTCGGTGTCAAAGTCTTTTTCGCCGGCAGGCGTGCCAGCGATTATGGCGGCGGCGCGCTTATCAAGACGAAGCTCTACCGGATGCAGACCCTTTGCAATGCGGTCCGGGCCAAGCCGCTGGGCCAGACGGGGAAGGAACTCCCCGGCAATGGCAGAGTGCACAAGGCACACCTCCTCGGCGTTGCAGACGCTGGGGCGGCTGGCTTTTGCGTTCTCGATGATGTCCAGAGCTTTGTCCAGATCGGCGGTGTCGTCTACGTACACATGGCAGATGCCGGTGCCGGTCTGGATGCAGGGGACCTTGGCGTTCTGAACGCAGGCACGGATCAGCCCGGCACCGCCGCGCGGGATCAGCAGATCCACATAGCCTACAGCGGTCATCAGAGCGTTGGCAGAAGCGTGGGTGGTGTCCTCAATCAGGCAGACCGCTGTCTCGGGCAGACCGGCCTTTTTCAGGCCCTGCCGCAGGGCTGTGACGATGGCGTTGGCACTGCGCCAGGCCTCCTTGCCGCAGCGCAGGATACAGGCATTGCCGCTCTTGATGGCAAGGGCAGCGGCATCGCTGGTCACATTGGGGCGGCTCTCGTAGATAATGGCGATCACGCCCATGGGCACAGCCGTCTTTTCAATGACAAGCCCGTTGGGGCGCTCCACCCGGTTCAGCACCCGGCCCACCGGGTCGGGCAGGAAGATACCTCCCGGATGCCCTGCGCCATGGCTTCAATGCGCGGTGCGGTCAGGGCCAGACGGTCCAGCATCACATCGCTGATGTGCCCCTTGGCCGCAGCCATGTCCTCGGCGTTGGCGGCAAGGATGGCCGCCTGATCGTCTGCGCTGCACAGCGCATCTGCCATGCCCAGCAGGCCGCGTTGCGGGCGGTGTTATCGGCCAGCGCAAGGGCACTTTTGGCGCTGCGGGCGGCTTCCAGAATTTCCTGTGTGGTCATGTGTTCAGTCCTCCTTGCGGGCCGCAAAGCGGGTGCCTGCGGATCTGCCTGCGGCAATGTCGTACAAAAGCTCCGGGTGTGCGCCGTTGGCAATGACCATATCGGCACCGCTGCCCGTTACCATGCGGGCAGCGCGCAGTTTGGTGGCCATGCCGCCGGTGCCAAGGGCCGAACCGGCACCATCGGCCAGAGCCATCACCTCGGGGGTGATCTCCTCCACCAGCGGGATGAGCTTTGCGTCCGTGTGGGTGTGGGGATTGGCGGTGTACAGGCCGTCGATGTCACTCAGCAGCACCAACAGGTCAGCCTTGGCGCAGCAGGCCACGATGGCCGCCAACGTGTCATTGTCGCCAATGGAGGTGATCTCATCGGTGGCAACGGTGTCGTTTTCGTTGATGATGGGCAGGGCACCCAGCTCCAGCAGGCGGGACAGGGTGTTCTGAAAGTTCACGCGGCGTTCGGTGTGCTCCACGTCCACGCCGGTGAGCAGGATCTGCGCCACGGTGTGATTGTAGCGTTGAACAGCCGGTCGTAGGTGTACATCAGCTCACACTGGCCCACAGCGGCGCAGGCCTGCTTGGTGGTGGTGTCCTTTGGGCGGGTTGGCAGTGAGAGCTTGCCCACGCCCATGCCAATGGCACCGGAGGACACCAGAATAACCTCATGGCCCTCGTTTTTCAGGTCGCTGAGCACCTTGACCAGCTGTTCCGTGTGGCGGATGTTCAGCCGTCCGGTGGCGTATGCCAGAGTAGAAGTGCCTACTTTTACAACGATGCGCATGATATCCTTAACCCTTTCCCATTTCCTTTGTCTTATTGTACGAGGCGATCACGGCATCCATCACCGCACCGCGCAGGCCGTGCTCTTCCAGCACGCGCACGCCCTGAATGGTGCTGCCGCCGGGGCTGCATACAGCATCCTTGAGTTCGCCGGGATGCTTTCCGCTTTCCAGCACCAGCTTTGCGCTGCCCAGAACCATCTGCGCGGCATATTCCTGCGCTTTGGCGCGGGGCAGGCCGCAGGCCACGCCGCCGTCGGCCAGAGCCTCAATAAACTGGTACACCCATGCCGGGCCGCAGCCGGAAACGCAGCTGGCGGCATCGATCAGACTTTCCGGCACGGCGTCCAGACGGCCCGCAGGAGCCATGATCCTGAGGAAGGCTTCTTCTTCCTCAGCGGTGACATTGCTGGAACAGTACTGGATCATACCCTCGCCCACCGATGCCGGGGTATTGGGCATGATGCGGATCACAGGAAAGTCCTCACCGGCCAGCTCCTGAATGCGGGCGATCGAAAGGCCCGCTGCCATGCTGCACAGCACAAAACGGCTGGGGCGCTCATCCAGCGTGAATCTGAGCGGCTCCAGCAGTGCTTCCATCATCTGGGGCTTCACGGCCAGAAAGATCAGGTCGCAGTCACCGGCCACCTCGGCATTGGTGGCTGTTTTGCAGCCCAGTTCTTTGGCCAGTGCTTGTGCCTTGGCCGCAGTGCGGTTTGCCAAAAAAACCTTCTTAGGGTCAACAGCTTTGCAGACGGCACGGGCGATAGCTCCACCCATGTTGCCGCAGCCCAGAAAACCAATGGTATCCATCATAGTTTGTACCCTCCCTCAAAACGGCACTTCAATCACAGCCGTCTGCTCCCATTCTAAGCGTAGAGGAATATAAAATCAAGGGCCTTTTCCGCTTTTTTGCCGGAAGAAGCCGCTTTTGCAGGCATTGCGCACCGCCGGAAGGGGTTTGGGAGGGCTGAGAAACGGCTTTTGAAACGAGAAACTGCCGGAGTGAAAACGCAGGAAGTCGTTCTTTGTTTACAAAATGGACAGAATCAATGCTTGCAATCGGGACGGCTTTTGCGGTATTATAATGTACGAAGCTGCCAATCACCGTACGCAGCGGGAAAAATTTCTACGGTCGGGAAAGGAAGGTTTTTGTGTCACAAACAACGAAGCGGGCACTGGAAGCATCGCTGAAAAAGTTGCTGCTGGAAAAGCCCCTCAATAAAATCACAATCAACGATATCACCGAGGACTGCGGCGTGAACCGCATGACCTTCTACTACCACTTTAAGGATATTTACGATCTGGTGGACTGGATCCTGATGGAAGATGCGGCCAAGACGATGGAAGGCCGCCAGAGCTTTGATACATGGACCGAAGCATTTCTGGACATCCTGCACCAGATCCGGGATAACAAAGCACTGGTACTGAACGTATACCGCTCTGTGGGTCGTGAACAGGTGGAGCAGTATCTGTACAAACTTCTGGACTCCATGCTGAAGGAATTTGCGGATCGCGAATGCCGCGACATCACCGTGCAGGACGATGACAAGCAGTTTGTGGTGGATTTTTACAAATATGCGCTGGTGGGCGTGGTGCTGGAATGGATCCGCCGGGATATGAAGACCGAGCCCGCTGTGATGGTAGAACGTATGGGACGGATGCTGCAGGGCGATCTGCGCCGCGCGTTATGCCGCCTTGCCAGCAATAAGATCCATCTGGAACAGGACGGTTGAACCGGAAGAACGACAAAATTTTATCATAATCTGCGCCGTGATGGGTTTTCTATCACGGCGCTTTTTCTGTTTATGGCAACTTGTGGGATAGAGTGGTAGAGTAATGGCATAGAAATAGAAAAAGAGATTTCCGAAAAATACCGTTTGGAGGAAAAGGATAATGAATACTTCTGTTGAGAGCCTGACTCATAAAATGCAGCGTGCTGCCGTTGGTAAAATGGTGGACGTGGTGCTTTCTCATGCCGATAAAGATCGTCAGAAAACCGTGGGACAGCTGGTGGATGTTGCAAAGCAGTTCTATGGCAGTTCGTTCAGCGCTGAAGCCTACGAACACGCCAGACAGACCCTGACCGACCCCGACAGCAAGTGGTCCAAGCTCATCAACTGTGTGCTGGATCAGACCGACCCCAACGTGGCCCGCACCATGGCGCTGAATCTGGGCTACGAGGCTTTCTTCCGCGGCACCAAGACCATCCGCGAGAACCGCGTGAAGTATCAGTGCAACATCCCCTGGCTGATCCTGTTCGACCCCACTTCCGCCTGCAACATGCATTGCGTGGGCTGCTGGGCTGGCGAGTATGGCAACAAGAACAACCTCAGCTTTGAGGATATGGACAAGATCGTTACCGAGGGCAAGGAGCTGGGCGTGTACCTGTACATGCTGACCGGCGGCGAGCCGCTGGTGCGTAAGGCTGATATCCTGAAGCTGGCCGAGAAGCACAACGATGTGCAGTTTGCCATCTACACCAACTCCACCCTCATCGATGAGCCGTTCTGCAAAGAGGTGGTGCGTCTGGGCAACATTGCCTTCATGCTGTCCATCGAGGGCACCCCGGAGACCAACGATGCCCGCCGCGGTGAGGGGCACTATGCCGCTGTTATGCATGCTATGGATCTGCTCAAGGAGCACGGCATCGTGTTCGGCACGTCCATCTGCTACACCCGCGATAATATCGAAGCTGTCACCAACGATGAGTTCATGCGTTTCCTGTGCGAGAAGGGTGCACACTTCGGCTTCTACTTCCACTACATGCCCGTGGGCAACGAGGCAGCACCGGAACTGATGCCTACCCCGGAGCAGCGCAAATATATGATCGACCGCATCCGCTATCTGCGCTCGGAAGAGTGTGATATCCCGTTCTACCCGATGGATTTCCAGAACGATGGCGAGTTCGTGGGCGGCTGTATTGCCGGCGGACGCAACTACTTCCACATCAACTCGGCCGGTGACGCAGAGCCGTGCGTGTTCATCCACTACTCCAATGCCAATATCCACGACCAGAGCATTCTGGAAATTCTGCACAGCCCGCTGTTCATGGCTTATCACAACGGCCAGCCCTTCAACAAGAACCATCTGCGTCCCTGCCCGATGCTGGAAAACCCCGAACTGCTGCAGAAGATGGTGCACGAGACCGGTGCCCACAGCACCGACCTGCAGTCGCCGGAGAGCGTGGAGCACCTGTGCGAGAAGTGCAAGAACTATGCAGCCAACTGGCAGCCCACGGCGGACGAGATCTGGTCCCACACCAAGATCCGCGAGAGCCGCTACGAGAACTACAAGGACTGGAAGCCCTCGCAGCCCATTGAAAAGTAACGAAGGCAGACATCATAATGCAAACAAAGCCCAGACGTTCCATTGAAGTGCGCTCCGTCAAGTAGACAGAGAAATAATATAAGTTTTTGTTCGCCGTTTCCACAAGGAAACGGCGAATTTTTTGTGCAAAAAGTGATGGTTCTTTCTTGATATAAAAATACCCCCAGAGTACGCAGAGTTTTTGTTTTACTCTGTCTACTCTAGGGGGAGCATATCACACTCAGAGAGGGTCTTACTGTTTCATGAAAGAGTGGTTTTGAAAATTACCAGAACCAGTAGCGCTTTTTCAGCACAACATATGCAATGCCGATCAGAACCACTACAACACCACCGGCAATGAAGAAGGTCCAGTTGATATTGGCAAATTTCAGGTTCTGGTTGGTCAGCAGATAACGGCCTGCAGTATCGGCAGTGATGATGCCGTCGGTGTAGCTGTTCAGATACTGCCACTTGTTGGAGACGGTGTTGTACAGATACAGGCGGGTATAGGTGCTCACATCCAGATCGATGCGCACCGAGCAGGGAAGAGCCTTGCCCTTGTCCAGCTCAAACTCGATGCCCTGATCGGACTCAGTCAGGATGAGCATGGTGTCCAGCTCACTGGTGGTGCTCTTGACACCGCTGCCTGCAATCTGCATGGTGTAGCCATCGCCCACCACGCACAGGGTCTTGCCGGTGGTACGCAGCGCATTGAGGATATCACCGGTCACGGTAGGCACCTCGGCCTGTGTGAAAACGATCTCGTTGTCCTCACTGTCCTGAATGGCCTGCACAACGGGATCGATCTCGATGGGAGCATCGTTATCCGGTTCGGTGGAGCTGCTGTCCGAAGAATTATCGGAAGAAGATGCAGCCGAACGGTTGACGATGACCGTGACCATGGCGGATGCAGTGCCGTTGGAAACGGTAATGGAAGTAGCGCCGGTGCCCACAGCCGTGATCACGCCGCTGGGGCTGACCGTGGCAATGTTGCTGTTGGCGGACTTATAGGTGAACTTCTGGGAAGCGGAAGAAGGCTTGACACTGGCGGTCAGGGTGCGGGTGGCACCGGGCTTGAGCACAACGTAGGAAGGATTCACCGTGACGACCTGACCGCTGTTGGAAGAACCAGTGCTGGCGGTGCCGGTGCTGGAGTTGGGAATACTCATGACCGTGACATTGGTGGTAGCAGTCACCGAACCGCAGGTAGCGGTAATGGTGGCGGTGCCGGGGGAAATGCCGGTAACACGGCCGAAATTGTTCACCGTGGCAACCTTCTCATTGGAAGAGGTCAGGGCGACGGTGGCATAGTTGGAAGCCGAAGTAGGCCGCACCTGCAGCTGTGCCGAGACCGAGTTGCCAACATAGATGGTGTTGGAGGAAAGGGAAAGGTCCATCTCAGTAACGATCATGGAAGAATCCATGGAGACAACGATGGTGTAGGCACAGATCTGGTTGCCTGCGGCAGCGGTGATGCGGGTGGTGCCTACGCCCACAGCCTGCACGACACCGGAGTTGCTCACGGTCAGAATGGAAGTATCGTCCGAGATAAAGACAACCGAGTCGGTAGAGTTGCGCGGACGCACCACAGGAGACAGCTGCTGAGAGGAACCCAGCAGCATGTTGGCGGTATAGCTGCCGGCCTCAATGCTTTCGGCAGGCACGTCCTGATCCCACGGCATGGCAACGCCGCTCAGGCAAGGCCGGAGACAGGGCTTGCTGCGGCCGCAGACACAGCTGTGCCGCAGGCCAGCAGGCAGAGCGCTGCCGCACAGACGGCCAGTTTTTTTGCGGTTGATTTCATAGTAAGTGTACCTCTTTGGGTGATATAACGGCGGCTGGCAGTCAGCACAGCTCCGGTTTAGCGGAACAGAACGCCCAGGGCTTCCATTGCGTACTCGAAATAGGTGACCTGATCGTACTCCACGCGGGCAGTAACGCTCATGCCGTTGGAAAGATCCACCTTGTCGCCGCTGCGGCTCACCACATAAGTGGCATCGGGCTTAATGGTCATCTTATAGTAGGAAGCGTTGGAACTGGCAGTCACGTCACTGTCAATGGCCGTTACAGTGCCGGTCAGGGTGCCATAGGAATACTCCGAAAGGCCGGTAATGGCGATCTTGCACGGGTCACCCACATGAAGCAGCGGGCGGTCATTCACGGTGACCATGGCAACGATCTCCAGATCGTCGTTCTCGCTGGCAACAGTGGCCAGCGGGGAGCCTGCGCTCAGCACCATGCCCTCTTTGTAAGGAGTATCCATGTGGATCACACCGGAGGTGGGGGCGTAGATGTAGTAATCGTTGGCACCGGTGTTCAAGGCATCGAGCTGAGCCTGAACGTTGTCCACGTTGCTCTGTGCGCTGGTAATGCTCTGGGAGATGGACTGCATGGTAGAGTAGTACAGAGCTTCTACTTCGCTCTGGCTCTGCTCCATCATGGTCTTGATCTGAGCATCGGAGTAACCGGCAGCCTGATAGGCCGTGGCATCAAAGGTCTTCTGAGAGACCTGGCTCTTGTAGGTCTCGTACTGATAGTAGTAGGGCTGATCTTCGGGGTTTGTCTCGCTGAAGTAGTTGGTATCATCCTGCACGCACTGCAGCAGCTTGTTGTACTGGTCCAGCTGGGTCTGGTAGATCTTGAGCTGGCTTTCCAAGTTATCCTGCTGCATGTCGATATCCGTGCTCTTGATGTGGGCCACGAGGTCGCCCTCGTTCACATAGCTGCCCTCCGAAATATACATCTCGGTAATGGAGCCGGAATAACTGGACATGATATAGGTTTTATTGCTGGCCTGCACGGTGCCTGCGTTCTGGCTGACATAAATGCGGTTGGTATGGGTGCTCCACACCACCAGAAACAGCATGAAGATGCCCACCAGAATGACAAAAGCGTAGCCATAAGGCGGCAGCTTTTTTTCCATCATGATGCGGCGGTCCTGCAGATCCGAAAGGTTCTGAACTTTAATCGTCATAATTACTTGGTCTCCATAAAGACATCGACCACGGCATCATCCTCATCCTGATTGACATAGATGGTATAGGAGGTGCCGGTCAGTTTCTGCTCATTCTCAAAAGCGTGGACCTGCAGCTTGTAGGAAGCCAGCTGGCTTTCGGGCATGGGGCCGGTGTAGTGGGCATACAGGCAGTTCTTCACGCGCAGAACAGCATCCATATGGTAGTCCTGCTCCATCTGGCCGATGAACTGGGTAGCCTGCTGCATCATGTACAGGTGCATCTGACGGTCCTCACCAACCACCATGGCCTGCACAATGGGGCCAATGGGCTGTGCGTTGTTGCTCTTGATAAAGTTGTGCATCTGGGTCAGCACCACGGGCAGACTGGCCATCTCTTCCGGATGGATCTCACGGGAAAGCACATTGGTGAGCTTCAGGGTCTTGTTCTCGGCTACTTTGATCTCTTTCATGTTGAATACCTCGGTTCCTTTTCAGATTTACCTCAGAAGAGGCAGTAATAGGCAATCGAGAAAGGGGAGAAAACCGCTGCAGAGAGCAGCTTCCTCTCCGCTCCCGATCGCCTACTACTTATAAAAGTAATAGGGATCTTGCAAATAAAATGTGCCCGGAGGCGTTTTGCCTCCGGGCACACCATAGTGAGGCATAGTTACCTGAGCAGGCGGGGCCTGTTCAGGATAACACCATCTACTTCTACTAAACAGAAAGTCTTTCTAGCTCTTTTTTATCTGACACAGCAAAACTATGTCAAATCAAGCTATCCATCATGAATGACTCCCTTTCATGTGTAACCGGTGCGCACCGGCTGCAACACATCAATAGGTGATCGACTCACCGTCGTCATCCTCTTCCACCACGGCCTGCATGACAGACTGCTTGGGCTCTGCCTTTTTGCTGCGGTAGATACCCTGCTGCATGTTCCACAGCTCGTAGTACTTGCCTTCCTTGGCAAGCAGCTCATCGTGCGTGCCGCGTTCCACGATCTTGCCGTGATCCATCACAAGGATCAGATCACAGTCACGAACGGTGGACAGGCGGTGAGCTACGATCAGCATGGAACGATCTGCGAGCTGATCGTAGATCATGTTGAAGATCAGATTTTCCGTAGCAAAGTCCAGATTACTGGTGGATTCATCCAGAATGTAGAGGTTGGAATCTTTCAGGAAAGCGCGTGCCAACGCAATGCGCTGCTTTTCACCGCCGGACAGGCCGTTGCCTGCTTCTTCCAGATAGGTGTTATACTGCAGGGGCAGATGACGGATAAAGTCGTGAGCATCTGCCTTCTTGGCAGCTTCCTTAACTTCGTCCATCGTAGCGTCCATACGGGAAACGCGGATGTTATCATAAATGGTCTTGCTGAACAGCTCAACGTTCTGCGGCACATAAGATATTGCGCGGCGGACAGAATCATTGGTGTATTCAGCCAGATTCACACCGTTCAAGTCGATCTCGCCATCTTCCGGCTCATAATACTTGAGCAGAAGCTTGGTGATCGTGGATTTGCCGCTGCCGCTGCTGCCCACCAGCGCGACCTTTTTACCGGCCGGAATGGTAAAGCTGATGTGATCCAGTGCAGGGGCACGGTTGCCATAACGGAAAGTGACATCCTTGAACTCGATATCGCCCTCCACCTTGTCCAGATCGGTGCGGTCTTCGTCGCCGACCGTCTCGGAGGGATAATCCATGATCTCGCCCAGACGCTTCATGGAAATGCTGGCCTCCTGAATCTGCATCTGCAGACCAATCAGGTTGCTCAGCGGAGAAGTAAAGTAAGAGGACAGCGTGCTGAAGGCCATGAATCCGCCCAGTGTCATCTCCCCCTTCAGAACCTGACTGATACCCACATAGGTGGTCAGCATGCTGAAACCGGTGGAAATGAAGGAGGAAATCAGGCCCTGCGTGGTGCTGATCTTGCTGGAGCGCAGGCTGATCTTCAGGCTCTTGATGTACTCACGCTCGAGGTTCTCCATTTCGGTATCCTCGTTGGCGTTGCACTTGACCGTCTCAATGCCGCGCAGGCTTTCGATCATCTGGCTGTTCAGTGCAGCGGACTGCACCATGGTCTCTTCGTTGATCTTTTTGTAAGGTTGCTTGTAAATCAGCACCAGCAGAATGCTGACCAGAGCCATGAACAGCGAGATCGAGAAGAGCATCGCATTCATGCGGAACAGAATGATACCGGTAATAATGGCCATCGAGATATCCATGATCAGGCTCAGCGCAATGCTGGTGAAGATGGATTTGATGGTGTTTGCATCCGAATAACGGGTGGTGATATCACCAGTCTTGCGGGTGGCAAAGAACTTCATGGGCAGACGGAAGATATGCCCGAAGTAACCCAGCATCAGCGGAATATCGATCTTGATGGATAGGTGGATCAGAACCCACTGCCGGACAAAGCCCACCAGCGTATTGGTGATGCTGACCATGCTGAACACAAGGATCAGCGTGACCAGCAGATTGTCTAGGCCATATGGCAAGACCTCGTCCATCAGGATCTTGTTGAACATGGAGGAGGCAATGCCCAGAATCGTAACGATCAGAGAACTCAGGATCGCATAGGCAAAGAGCTTTTTCTGGGGCAGCAACAGGTCGATGTAACGCTTGAACATGCCGCCCTTTTCGATCTTACCGCCCTTGAACTCCGAGGTGGGGTTCATCAGCAGCAGAACACCGGTAAAGTTCTTGTAGAACTCATCCAGAGAGATCTTTTTCAGCTCACTGCCAGGGTCGCCGATCACGACATAATCCTTGCACTTGTGTTTTTTGCCGTTCTTCTCATCTTCCTTGGCGGCTTCGGCTTCTTTCAGCATGTGCCGACGACGCTCACCGTCATCTTTAATGGTGGTCTTTTTAAAGACGACCACAAAGTGGGCCAGACCCTGATCGGTGATGACCTGCGCAATGCAGGGCAGCGAGAAATCGCTGAGGAAATTTTCACGGTCTACGCGAACCGCTGCAGTGGTGAAACCCAACTCATTAGCGGCTTTCTGCAAACCAACAAGGTTCGTGCCTTTCAGGTCGGTACCCATCATATCGCGCAAGCGGGTGATGGTAACTTCCTTTTTGTAATGGAGGCACACCATTGCGAGGCAGGCAGCCGCACAGTCAGTGGTGTCGTGCTGCCGGACATAGGTATAACGCATAGATGCTTCCTTTGATCATATACAAATTTATTCAAACAGCGGCAGGCGTTTTGAAGAAGCGGCCTGCCGCAGATCTGACAACGTGAAAAGAGCCGGAGCCTGAAACAACAGCACAGAGACCGGTGCTTTGTCCTGTCCTGCGGAGAACCATGACAAAACACCGGTCGGCTGCTATCAAAAGAAGGGAGCACCTACCCTTTGATCTGTGTGCCGGACTTTGGAAAAACAGATACAAATTCCCAAAGCTTATAAGCAGTATACCACAATGTGACATCTTCTTCAAGTAGTCAAATTTTAAGAAATCATTATGCTTGATGCTTTTTTCGCATGAATGCTGTGCTTTTTGGACAGAGAAGCCCAAAAAACAGAGGAGAAACACGACTGCATGGCTGTACAGAAAAAGGGTGTAGTATGGGACAAACAAAAAAGGCAATGTTCTGTGGAACATTGCCTTTTCTTCTGGCGCCTCTTGCCTGACTCGAACAGGCGACACCCTGATTAACAGTCAGGTGCTCTAACCGACTGAGCTAAAGAGGCAAATCACATTTGTGACTGCGAGAGATATTATACCGCATAAGAATGCCTTTTGCAAGCCTTTTTTTAAAAAATGAATCATTTTTGGCAAAATAAAACCGTCCTGCAGTGTTTTGAAACGCTGCAGACGGTAAAGTACATATTATAAAAGAAGAAAAGGCTTATTTCAGCTTGCTCTTGGCCTTCATGCGCTGCTCGTGGTTCAGGATCTGCTTGCGGATGCGCAGATTTTCAGGAGTGACCTCCAGCAGCTCGTCCTGTGCCAAGAATTCCAGGCAGCCTTCCAGGCTGAGCTTGCTAATGGGGATCAGGCGCAGAGCATCATCGGAGCCGGATGCACGGGTGTTGGTCAGGTGCTTGGTCTTGCAGACGTTGACATCCACGTCCTCGCCGGAAGCGGTGTAGCCAATGACCATGCCCTCGTAGACCTTTTCACCAGCGCCCACCAGAAGGGTGCCACGCTGCTGAGCATTGAACAGACCGTAGGTGACAGCCTCGCCGGTCTCAAAGCTGACCAGAGAACCGGTGGAGCGGTTGGCAATCATGCCAGCCCAGACATCGTAACCGTCGAAGATCTGGTTGATGATGCCTTCGCCATGGGTATCGGTCAGGAACTGGTTGCGGTAGCCGAACAGGCCGCGGCTGGGCATACGGAACTCCAGACGCACACGGTCGGTGCCCAGAGATTCCATCTGCTGCAGGATAGCCTTGCGCTGGCCCAGACCGGTCATGACAGCGCCCTGATACTGGGTGGGCACATCGATGACGACATGCTCCATAGGCTCATAGGTCTTGCCGTCGATGACCTTGGTCAGAACGTGCGGGGGAGAGACCTGCAGCTCATAACCTTCACGGCGCATGGTCTCGATCAGGATGGACAGGTGCATCTCACCACGGCCCATAACGCGGAAGGAATCGGTGGTGGCGGAATCCTCCACCTTCAAAGCGACATCCTTCAGCAGTTCCTTCTGCAAACGGTCACGGATCTGACGGCTGGTAACATACTTACCCTCGCGGCCGGCCAGCGGGCTGTCGTTGACGGAGAAGGTCATTTCAACGGTAGGATCGTTGATCTTCACGAAGGGCAGCGGCTCCACATTGGAGGGGCTGCACAGGGTATTGCCGATGGTCACGTCGGGCAGGCCGGAAAATGCCACGATATCGCCGGCGGTGATATTATCGCACGGCTGACGGCCATTGGCCTGGAAGTCGTACAGCTTGGTCAGACGGCCGCGCATCTTCAGATCCTGATTGTGCCAGTCACAGACGACAACTTCCTCGCCCACCTTGCAACGCCGTTCTGGATGCGGCCAATGCCGATGCGGCCCACAAAGTCGTTGTAGTCCACAGAGGACACCAGCATCTGGAAGGGAGCCTCGGGGTCGCCCTCAGGCGGCTTGATGGTGCTCAGCAGAGTATCGAACAGGGGAATCAGGTCGGTGCCGGGCACATCCGGGTCCAGGCTTGCGGTGCCATCACGGCCGCAGCAGAACAGCATGGGGCAGTCCAGCTGCTCATCGGTAGCGCCCAGATCCATCAGCAGGTACAGAACTTCGTCGATGACTTCCTTGATGCGGGCATCGGGGCGGTCGATCTTGTTGATGGCCACCACCAGACTCAGGTTCTGCTGCAGAGCCTTCTGCAGCACAAAACGGGTCTGGGGCATGCAGCCCTCGGCGGCATCCACCAGCAGCAGAACGCCGTTGACCATCTTCAGCACGCGCTCCACCTCGCCGCCAAAGTCGGCATGGCCCGGAGTATCGACAATATTGATCTTGACACCCTTGTAGGTGCAGGAGCAGTTCTTGGCCAGAATGGTAATGCCACGCTCACGCTCGATATCGCCGCTGTCCATGACGCGCTCAGCCACGACCTGATTATCGCGGAATGCGCCGCTCTGACGCAGCATTGCGTCCACCAGGGTGGTCTTGCCGTGGTCAACGTGAGCGATAATGGCAACGTTGCGCAAATCGTTACGAACCATAAAATTCAACCTCTCTATTATTAAAACTCATAAAATACGAACGAACGTCATACAAGTTTAAGTTATAACAGAAAGGGGTGGTTTGTCAAGATTGTATAAAAAATTTTTCAACCTTTCGGCAAAATGCCTGAGAAAAGCCATGCGATTTGTGCGGCGTGTACCTTTAGAATATGCTATACTAAGGGTACAGAAGAAATAAAGCCGGAGGTGTTTTTATGAAGATCACATTTCTGGGCGCGAACCATGAGGTCACCGGCAGCTGCACTTTGATCGAAGCGGCTGGGCAGCGCTTTTTGATCGACTGCGGCATGGAGCAGGGCAAGGACGTATACGAGAACCAGCCCATCCCGGTGGCACCCGGCGAGATCGACTGGGTGCTGGCCACCCATGCACACATCGACCATACCGGTATGCTGCCGCTGCTGGTGCGCAACGGCTTCCGCGGCAAGATCTATGCCACGAACCCCACGGTGGAGCTGTGCGGCATCATGCTGCGGGACTCGGCCCATATTCAGGAATTTGAAGCGGAGTGGAAAAACCGCAAGGGCCAGCGCTCCGGCGCAGAACCGGTGGAACCGATGTATACTGTGCAGGATGCTGAAGCAGCCATGAAGCTGTTTGTGGGCAAGGCCTATGAGCAGCGCTTCCAGCTTGCACCGGGCATTGAAGCCCGCTTTGTGGATGTGGGCCATCTGCTTGGCTCGGCCAGCATAGAGCTTTGGATCACCGAGGGTGAGACCACGACCAAGCTGGTATTCTCCGGTGATATCGGCAATCTGGATCAGCCCATCATCAAGGATCCTGCTTACATCAAAGAGGCGGACTACGCTTTATGGAATCTACCTACGGCGACCGCAGCCACGGCCCGAAGCCGGACTATGTGAGCGAACTGACGAAGATCCTGCAGCGCACCTTTGACCGGGGCGGCAATGTGGTCATTCCCAGCTTTGCGGTGGGCCGCACGCAGGAGATGCTCTACTTTATCCGTGAGATCAAGGAAAAGGGCCTTGTGAAGGGACACGGCAACTTCCCGGTGTACATTGACAGCCCGCTCGCCATCGAGGCGACCCGCATCTTTAAAGATACCGACCCGGACTGCTTTGATGCGGACACCCGCGCTCTGCTGGAAAAGGCATTGATCCGATCACCTTCCCGGGGCTGCGCGTCACGGTGACCAGTGATGAATCCCGCATGATCAATGCAGACCGCGTGCCAAAGGTCATCCTCTCGGCCAGCGGTATGTGCGAGGCAGGCCGCATCCGCCACCACCTCAAGCACAATCTGTGGCGGCCGGAGTGCACCATTCTGTTCGTGGGCTATCAGGCGGTGGGCACGCTGGGCCGCACCCTGCTGGAAGGTGCCACGACGGTAAAACTGTTCGGTGAACCTATTGAGGTGCAGGCAGAACTGTGCCAGCTCACCGGCATGTCCGGCCATGCGGACAGAGAAGGTCTGCTGCGGTGGGTGAACTCCTTTGAGCAGAAACCAAAGCGTGTGTTCGTGATGCACGGCGAAGATGAGACCGAGGACCACTTTGTGCAGACCTTGACGGAACAGGGCTTCACTGCCTGCGCACCCTACAACGGCGCACAGTGGGCCATCGGAGCCGAGGGAGCCGTATGCTTGCAGGAGGGCATGCGCGTCCGCATTGAGCACAAGGCTAATGAAGGCCAGAGCCGTGCTGCCAGTGTGTTCCAGCGGCTGGTCAGCGCCGGCAAGCGCCTGCTGCGGGTCATCGAGCACAACGAGGGCGGCGCAAACAAAGATCTTGCCAAGTTTGCCGACCAGATCAATGCCCTGTGCGATAAGTGGGACCGATAAAGCAAAATAAAAGCGCGTGACCCAAAAGGCCACGGCGCTTTTTTGCATGGAGCGGGCAATGGGAATCGAACCCACCTCCTCAGCTTGGAAGGCTGATATACTAGCCGATGTACGATGCCCGCATTTACGAACGATATTATATCATGTTCCGGCACAAATGTCCAGCCCAATTTTTGTATGTTCCTTAAAGCACCGGAAAAGAATGCCGGAACGGCCTTGCTTTTCCATACGGCTCTGCTACAATAGAAAAGAACGGAGGGAGAGAGGATGGAGCCGGAAGCAGAGATCATTCGTACGCAGCTGTTTGCCCTGCGGGATGAAACATACCGCACCTTTCACAGTGCGTTGATGCCCACCGTGCCGCCGGAAACGGTGATCGGCGTGCGCGTTCCGGCTCTGCGCAGGCTGGCAAAACAGCTCGCGGGCACAGCGCAGGCAGAAGTGTTTTTACAGGCCCTGCCGCATGGATACTACGAAGAGAACAACCTCCACGCGTTTCTGATCGAACTTATCCGGGACTACGACAGGGCGCTGGCTGAAACGGAAGCGTTCCTGCCCTACATCAACAACTGGGCCACCTGTGACTGCTTTTGCCCCAAAGTGTTTGCAAAGCACAAGAAGGAACTGCTGGTGCCCATTCGCCGCTGGCTGGATTCGGGCGAGGTGTACACCGTGCGCTATGGCATGGAGATGCTGATGCGCTATTATCTGGATGATGCATTCCGGCCGGAATATCTGGAATGGGTGGCCGATGTGCACAGCACGGAATACTATATCAATATGATGCGGGCATGGTATTTTGCCACAGCACTGGCAAAGCAGCCGGATGCCGCGCTGCCGTGGCTCACAGAAAAGCGGCTGGATCTGTGGACCCACAACAAAGCCATCCAGAAAGCGGTGGAAAGCCGCCGCATTCCGCCCGGAATGAAGCAGCTGCTGCGCGTTCTGCGCAGCCGTTCATAAAAGCTTCCGGATTTCCGCGCAGATTTCCTGTTTACTTTATGAATGTTTTATTGTAAAATAAGCTATAGTAAAAAATGTCAGGGTATGCCTATGCCCTGACGGAAGATAAAAACAGGTGGTGTTTGGATTATGGCATTGAAATATCAGCGTATCCTTCTGAAGATCAGCGGCGAAGCACTGGGCGGCGAAAAGGGCATGGGTTTTGATGAACCCACCATGGACGCGATCTGCGGCGGCGTGAAGAAAGCACACGACCTCGGCGTACAGATCGGCATTGTTGTGGGCGGCGGCAACTTCTGGCGCGGCCGTTCCAGCGGCAAGATGGAGCGCACACTGGCCGATAAGATCGGTATGCTGGCAACCGTGATGAACGCACTGGCTGTCTCCGACAAGCTGGAACAGCTGGGTGTGCCCACTGAGGTGTTCACCTCCATCACCATGCCGCAGGTGGCACAGCCCTTTACCCGCAAGGATGCTCTGCGCGCCATGGATGAGGGCAAGATCGCCGTGTTCGGCGGCGGCACCGGCAACCCGTTCTTCTCCACGGATACGGCAACCGCTCTGCGCGCTGTGGAAGTGAGCGCCGATGTGATGTTCAAGGCTACTATGTGGATGCGTTTACGATAAGGATCCCCACAAGTACGCCGACGCAAAGAAGTATGATACCCTCACCTTTACCAAGGTGCTGGAAGACCAGCTGGCTGTTATGGATGGCACTGCTGCCACTCTGTGCCGCGACAACAAGCTGCCCATCCTCGTGTTCGATCTGGCCGACCCGGACAACATTGCCCGTGCCGTGCAGGGCGAGAATGTGGGCACACTGGTTTACGAGGCTGAAACGCCTGCAGCCGACATACATTATAGGGCAGACGCATTGCAGCGCAGCCCCAAGATAAAAAGGAACAGGAGACTACCGCAATGAGCAGCAACACCAAGGTTTACGAAGACAAGATGAAGAGCTCGGTCGAACATCTGGGCCGCGAACTGGGCGCTGTGCGCGCAGGCCGCGCAAATCCCGCTGTGCTGGATAAGGTCAGCGTGGATTATTATGGTGCCCCCACTCCCATCCAGCAGGTGGCATCCGTGGCTGTGGCCGAAGCACGCACCCTGACCATTACCCCGTGGGACCGTACTCTGCTGCGCCCCATCAGCAAGGCCATCATGGCCAGCGATGTGGGCATCACTCCCATTGATGACGGCTCTACCATCCGCCTGAACTTCCCGGCTCCCACCGAGGAGCGCCGCAAGCAGCTGGCAAAGGAAGTTTCCAAGCTGGGCGAGGAGGCTAAGGTGGCAGTGCGCAACATCCGCCGCGAGGCTATGGATAAGGCCAAGGCCATGAAGAAGGCCGGCGAGCTGACCGAGGACAGCCAGAAGACCATGGAAGAGGATGTCCAGAAGCTGACCGACAAGTATATCAAGAACATCGATGCTGCGGTGGAAGAAAAGCAGAAGGAGATCATGTCTGTCTGATCTGCGCAGATGCAATAGACTGGAGGTGCCGTGCGCTGAAGAAGAGTGCGCGGCACTTTTGTTGAAGGCGGCGTTGCTGCCGGGAGGAAACAATGGCGCATCCTAAAGAATTTGCCGAGGGCCTTTCCATCGGCATCATCATGGACGGCAACGGCCGCTGGGCAAAGAACCGCGGCCTGCCCCGCACTGCCGGGCACAAAAGAGGCGCAGAGGTGTTCAGCGATATCGCAGATTACTGCGATGAGCTGGGCGTTTCGTCGGTGTACTTCTATGCGTTTTCCACCGAGAACTGGAAGCGTCCGCTGGAAGAGGTCAACGCCATCATGCGGCTGTTCGGCGAATATCTGCTGAAGGGCTTTGACTACAAGAACCGCAATATCCGCATCAAGTTCATGGGCGACCGCACGGTGCTGGATGAAAAGCTGCAGCAGCTGATGAACAAGCTGGAAGCAGATTCTTCGGTCAAGACCGGCATGACCCTGAACATTGCCATCAACTACGGCGGTCGCCCGGAGATCGTGCGGGCGGCGCAGCAGCTGGCGGCAAAGGCGGCGGCAGGGAGATAAAGCCCGAAGAGATCACGGAACAGCTGCTCAGCGATGCCATGTATACCGCTGGCCAGAAGGACCCGGATTTTATCCTGCGTCCCAGCGGAGAGAAGCGGCTGTCCAACTTCATGCTCTGGCAGGCAGCTTACTCGGAACTGGTAGAAATGGACGTTCTGTGGCCGGATTTCACCCGCAGCGATCTGGACGCTGCCATTGAGGAGTTCAATCATCGTTCCCGCCGGTTTGGCGGACTGTAAAACCCAAGACCTCCTGCACACGGTGCAGGGACCGGACGGCCCGGCGGCTTTGCCGGAGCCAAACTTAATCCAGAGGGGCGCGGCATCCGACCGGTGAAAAGGAGATCCAATCTATGAAACACGTGTTATTACTGCAATCGTGGGCATCATCGTACTGATCGGCGTGATGTTCACCTTCAACACTCTGATCTTTAATCTGGTCATCGCGGCCATTACGCTGATCGCCGTTCACGAGATCTACAGTGCCCTCGGCTTTGAAAAGAAGGACTGGCTGATGTATGCGGTTCTGGTGCCGTATACACTGCTGGTCATGACGAGCAACTATCAGGTCATGCGGCGGCTGGTGATGCCGATGTCCTTTCTGCTGGTCACCTTTTATGCCATCTATCTGGTGGTGCGCAATGGCACCATCAGCTATCAGAAGGCCAGCGGCCTGCTGATGTTCTCCGGTATCGTGATCTTCTGCTTCTATTCCTTTATCCGGCTCAAGGAGCTGCTGCCGGTGGAGCAGTACGGCTACGATGCGGTGTTCTTTATTTTGCTCATCCTCTGCTTTGCCTGGGGCGGCGATACCTGTGCCTACTTTGCAGGCCGTGCTTTTGGCAAGCACAAGCTCTGCCCGGTGGTCAGCCCCAAAAAGACCGTGGAGGGTGCCATTGGCGGTGTTCTGGGCACCATGGTGTTCGGTGTGATCATCACACTGGTGTACTCAGTGGCGGCAAACCGGATGGAAGCCTTCACCCGCTCCAACATTGGCGTTTCCATGTACGTGATCATTGCGCTGCTGGGCTGCGTGGCGGCGGTGCTGGGCATTTATGGCGACCTGTTTGCCAGTGTGGTCAAGCGCCAGTGCGGCATCAAGGATTACGGCACCATCTTCCCGGGGCACGGCGGCATTCTGGACCGCTTTGACAGTGTGATGTTCATTGCGCCCTTTGTGACCATGGTCATTACGGCGGTGTTCTACTATTAAAAGGGGGAACGTGTGATGTCGAAAAAAATCACTCTGCTGGGTTCTACCGGTTCCATCGGCACCCAGAGTCTGGATGTGATCCGTGCACAGGGCTATGAGGTGTTCGGCCTTTCTGCCACAGCCATGTAGACAAGATCCTGCAGCAGATCGAAGAGTTTCATCCGCGCTATGTCTGCATGACCGACCCGGATGCGGCCCGCAGGCTGGATGCGGAGCTTTCCGGTCGTGCAGATGCGCCCCGGCTGCTGGTAGGGCCGGAAGGGCTCAAGCAGCTGGCCGCACTGGACGGCACCGATGTGGTGCTGAACAGCGTGGTGGGCATTGCAGGCCTTGGTGCCAGCCTGTGCGCGATCGAAAGCGGGCATGATCTGGCCCTTGCCAACAAGGAGAGCCTTGTCACCGGCGGCCATCTGGTCACACAGGCCGTGGCAAAGCATGGTGTAAAGCTGCTGCCGGTGGACAGTGAACATTCGGCCATCTTCCAGTGCCTACAGGATAAGGAGAGTGCCCCCAGCCTGACCAAGATCCTGCTCACGGCATCCGGCGGCCCCTTCTTCGGGATGAAGACCGAGGAGCTGCGCGGTAAGACCAAGGCGGATGCCCTCAAGCACCCCAACTGGAACATGGGCGCAAAGATCACCATTGACTCTGCCACCCTGATGAACAAGGGTCTGGAGCTGATCGAGGCAGTGTGGCTGTTCGGCCTGCCGCCGGAGAAGATCCAGATCGTGGTGCAGCGCCAGAGCATCGTGCATTCGGCGGTGCAGTTCAGCGATAATTCGGTCATTGCTCAGCTGGGTGTGCCGGATATGCGCATTCCCATCCAGTATGCGCTCACCTACCCAAAGCGCGTACCCGGCGTTGTGCCGGAGCTGGACTTTGCCGCACTCAAAGTGCTCACCTTCGATGTGGCAGACGACGAGACCTTCCGCTGCCTTGCCGCCTGCAAAAAGGCCATCAAAAAGGGCGGTCTCGGCCCATGTGCGCCAACGGTGCCAATGAGGAAGCTGTCAAGCTCTTCCTTGAGGACAAGATCGGCTTCCTCGATATTGGCCGTCTGGTGGAAGCAGTCGTGGACAGCGACAGCTTTGGCGGCGAGTATACCTCAGCGATGTGTACGAGTGCGACCGCATGGCACGGGAATTTGTAAAGAAGCGCCACTTATAAAAAACTCTCTGATCGATCCAGCTTC